>Ga0082207_1000096_pt1 | contig 52778 bp, 43 predicted proteins | sample LakMenEpi10Aug09_FD_71540 | JGI IMG/M metagenome (GOLD analysis project Ga0082207, IMG submission 71540) | reverse complement strand
CAAGCAGCCGATCCCTTGATTGTTCAGAAAAGTGTAAAAAAGGGTGGATTTGGTCAGAAGTTTTTTGAGATTCGCCAAGCAGCTTCGATGCTGCCAACCCACCCATCAAATCGCTAGCAAAACCTGCCCGATTGCGCAGGGTCTGTCCCCGAGTTTTGAACAAAGCTCTTTTAACAGACGCTCATCATTAACGCACAAAAAAAGGAACTGGTGGCAAGAACGCATGCTGAAACAGCAAGCTTAAGCCTCCTTCCCAAAGAGCGAATTTTCCTAAGTAGAGAAAACCGACATAAATGACGATGGCTGCTAAATGGGGGAGCCAAGCGATCCATCTCAAGGGCCACCATGCGTCTTTGGTCTTGTTGCGACTGCGTCGTATCATCCACCCGATGACTAGTTTGGCTGGGAACATCCAAAGTACAAACAAGATCGAGAGTAGAAACCACAGCTCTGATGGGATCGACTCGATCCTCAGGAAATACAAAGGCAGAGCCAGCGCTAAAAAAAGAATATTCGCTAGCGAGTAGGTTATGGGAACCTTGCGAAACACGCCCCGGGCAACAGTACGATCGAGGATTCCGTAAAGCCATCGACGATCGGTTTTGTCTGCAATGGACTTTTGTAAAGCCATGGTGGTTTGAAGTGTTGGCAGATACTGGATGGCTCGGGTCATCAACAGCGCTCCGAGTAAACCTAACAGTGCCAAACCCCCTTGCTGGTCCGATTTGACTTCCGGTGCGGCACCCAACGAGATCAGGATGAGCAACGCAGGTATCGCAAGCCAAATCCATGCACCGAGGCTTGCTTGAAATCCTAGTTTGATCAGACGCCACAGCTGCAGACGGTTGAGGAAAGCCCACCATCGATCCTCAATATCTAACCAGAATGTTTTACTGACCATAGCTCGCAGGAATCGAATCGGTCGAGGCACTAAAAAGTTTCTCCATCGACCGCCGCTTGCGATCGCCCAGACGACCCAAAGCACCCAAAGCAGGGACAAGATGCGAGCGACGATCCGGAGACTCAAGGCGGCATTAGAACTTGGCTGAATCAATTCCGAGGAGTATGCCCAATCGGTAATGAGCCAAATGGGAAGCCAGGTCAAGAGCATCGCCAGAGCGCATCGGAACATATGGCCAGCTAAAGCGACTCCTGGAAAGCAATCCTTCAGCCGATCTCCCCTGGCGACTCTCGCTGAACATTCGAGCATGTAGCCAAGGCTTGCAAACTGCACCACGGGGATCGTCGCAGCGATGCTCAGAACCATCACGATGCTCAAAGTGTTCCAAATCCACCTTGCCAACGCATGCATGGATCGGAAGATCAGGGCGATGATGAAACGCAGATAACTCACAGGCTCTATCAGTTTCCGACTTAGCTTTGAGGGGTGCCTGAGCGCAAAAAGCGGTGCTCAATCGCTACAAATGGGTATTCGTTATAACCGTTATATTTTTGGGGATGTTCGATTCAATTTTCGTTGAAAACGGCAAATTGTTTGCATGGATTGGATAAGGAATTAGGATTGGGCAAGTTGTCTGATTCTCCGATCGTAGGTCGTATTCTCTTTAGGTACTAGTGAAATGCAACTCAGATTCTTTTTCTTTTGTGCGGTGTTGCTCGCGGGATTTGGATCGATTCCAGTGCAGGCGCAGGATCCGCTTGACGATGTTTACGGCCACGCCGTTCATGCTTATTTTCGGGGCGATGCAGCTACAGCCCAACAATGGTTGAACGATGCGATTGCATCCGGTAGCCAAGACCCTAGGGCTTATTACTTTCGAGGGCTTTGCGAAGCTGCGATATCGGGTGATCCAGAAGCTGGCACAAGCGATTTTGAGCAAGCAGCCCAGCTTGAAATCGATGGCAAGCGAGTGGTCAATGTTGGCAAAGCATTGGAGCGAATCCAGGGGCCGGTGCGTTGTCAGATTGAAGCGATTCGCCGTAAGGCCCGACTAGCCTCACGGGGCAAGTATTTGGAAATGCAACGCCTTCGATACGAGCAGGGGATCCGAAACGGAGCTAGCGTTCCGGCTTCTCCCTCGGATGCTCCTCCTAGGCCTGTTCCTTCGATCAACGACCCATTCAGCGATGGCGGCGATTTGAACAAGGGTCAACCCAAACCGATGCCGGAGAAAGTACAAGCCGCTCCAGCTTCGAATGATCCATTCGGAGATACACCAGCGGCCCCGGCCAATCCTGCACCTCCGGCCGATGATCCCTTTGGTGGCAACGGTGCGAAGCCCAATCCAGCACCCGCTTCCGATGATCCTTTCGGTAACTAGTCGGATTGGATTCCATGAAGCTCGGGAAAACCTAGAGCTATTCGAAAAATGCTTTTTGAACGTTTAAGCGGATTCCCATGTGGAATCCGCTTTTTTGTTGTGCGAATGGATGAAATCTTGGTTCATAATCGACGCCAACAGCTAGAAAACCACTTCCGTGATTTTCCCCTCGGATCTAAATTGCTTGGCTTTGAGAAAGAGCTCCAAATGATTGGAGACTAAGGTTTGTTCTAGGTCGTAAAGCCTGGGGGAGTCGGTGAGCAGTAAGTCGCCAAACGGGGAGCAGCCCGAGCGGTTCGAGGATCTCAACCAAGTCTTGGGCTACTTGAATTTCTCATCGGGAAAAGCCGATACGAAGTTTCTTTCGTCGATGAACCGTCTTTACGCGTCGGCGTTGGGTTCTAAGGAAGGTTCGTTGTTTGCCGGATTGCCTGCTTGGCTCAAGCTTCAGCAGTGGCTAGTGGATCAGCTCCAGGAATTAAAAAGAGCAAACGCCGCGTTTTCTCAAAGCGATCAAGCTTCGCGGGTAATTGAGTTGGTTTGGCGATCGTTGCTTCCGGATTATCTCGATTTTCATAGCGACTTGTTATTTCACCAAGAGCCTGAAGGGATCTTCAATGGTCTTTTTTTGGGTCGGGCTATCGAGGCGGTTCTTAGGCAAGGAGCTCCTTGGGACCAATTGGATCGGATTGTTCCTGGTGCAATAAGTGAACTCAACGATTATGTAGGTTATCGGCCTGTGGCTACGCTCGAGGGTCACAATCTCCAGCCTTACGACCATGAGTTCTTGGGAACGATTCCTTTGTTCGTCCGCGATGTGGGGGTCGCTTACGGGCCTTATCATGGATTGATTGAAAGGACGCTTGGAATACTAAAGGACACCTCAGTTGGAATCCTCAACTCCGCACAGTTTGATCTGCGTCGCCTCGATGAGATTTGTTTAGATCCGAGGGCTTATGATTTTGACCATCCGGTAAACACGCGGCCGAATTATTACTTTGGACAGTGGGATCCGCATCAACTGGATTCATCGGGATTCTATCGGCGATTTGTATTGCAGCAGGTGACCGTTGACGCGTTGATGGCTCGGGTGCTGAATGCTTCGGATTTGCCTAGGGACGAGTTGCTCACAGAGGCAGCAGCGGTCTTGGCAGGCACGATACTCATGGCATCGGGCATCTGTGGAGCGTCGCCCAGTTCTATCGCTTCGACCACTACGGTCATGGACTTGCTTACCAACGTCGCGGCTTATCGCGACGCTTTCTACATCGAGTATCTATCGAAGCTGCAAGGCAAGCATGCCAAGAGACTTCAGGCCGAGGCCAAGATACGCAGGCAACCTTTGGGGGGTGCTCGACAAGAGCTAAACACCTCGCTTGGCAGAATGCGGGCAGCGCAAGTCGAGCGCATTCAGGTGGCTCGAATATTTGCCCGGATGGGTAACGCTTTGGCTGCCAAAGAGGAGGCCGACGATGTTCAAGTTCCTTCTGCCAGGATCCTATGTCGGATTGATTGTCTGCTTACCATTGGCAACCAACTCTTGCGACAAGGGGAGCTCGAACTCGCTTCAGAGATCCCTGAGCAGATCGACGATCTTGTTCGCCGAGGTATCGCATGCGGCGCGTTGGTCGACCCTTGGAACATTCTCGGATTCGCAGGTAACTTCAATCGCTTTAGCGGCTCGGACGCCTCTGTTCCAGACGATCGAGTCCATGAACTTGTCGAAATCATGGAGATGAGTTTTGGGCTCTTGTCTCGGGTCTGGAGAGAGGCCGCTGCGCGCGACATGGAGGAGCTTTGCAATCAGACAGAGAGTCGATTTCGCAAGCTCGCTGTGTGGTGGAGGCAGTATGCTGCCCACGAAGTCAGCGATGTTGATGCGACGGATCCCAAGGTGGCTTTGGAATCGTCTCAACTGGTAGCCAGAGCCCTGAGTCTTTGGCATCGCGGTGGTGCAGCCGCAGGAGACCTGAAGTTTTGGACACCGCATGCGAATATTTTCGATTCACCCAAGGCCTATGCTTTGGTGATTGAAGCCCTTTTGGATCGAGAGGACTTTGTCGGTTCGAGAGCGTTACTTATCCACTGGCTGAGCCAGATTCCACGAGTAGGCATTTCAAGCGGTTCGATTTCTTATTCGGATTTTGCTCGACGGTGGATGGAGCGGTTGCTGGATCCTGCGAAACGCTCTGGAACAAGCGCCTTAGAAGCCTGGAATGCCATCGAAAAATTTTTCGGCTACATGGAATCCAATGGGGAGGATTATTGGCAAGCTCCCTTGTTTGAGCTTCGTCGCGGAAAACGGAATAAACAAGAGGACTCCACCTTGGATCCGAGTCCCGGAGAGGATTCCAGCGAGGAAAGATTCGGAGCAGCTTATGAAGATTTTAGCTATCGCGATACAACCGATGACGGCGTCGAGGGCCCGGTATTTGAATCCGACTCTGGAGACGACGAGGAATTCATCGCGGAATCCAAGAGGATCGGAGAGCATTTGCTATTCCTAAGCGGTCTTGCTCATATGTGGAAGCAAGTTGCCGAATCCGGATCATGGTTGTGCAATCCCCAAGAGTCGATCCAAAATGAGGCTCTTCGATCCGATAGGAAAGAGGTTTTTGCTGGTTGGATCTCCTCGTGCATCTCGCAACGCGATGGACTGATTCGCTTGCTCGATCAAATCAGGAGATATGCGATCCCGACTGGAGCTACCGATGCGGATTCAATGACTCGATATGATCGCCAACGAGTAGCCAAGGAATCATTGATCGAGAAGATTATCGCTACGGCCGTTGAGACCTCGGATGCATGCAAAATGTTACTTGGCGTGCAGCTTGCGCACTTCCAGAGCGATGAAGGTATGTTGGTGCTTTCGAGCGCCTCTTGGTGGAAAAGCTTCGAATCGATCGGACCGGATGACCGCTGCGCGATAGAACTTTACGGACACCTAATGGGGGCTCGACGCGAGCAGGTCGAAGCGAGCTTTAGAAAATACCTTAAGGCCATAGGACATGAGCCTTTGCTTTATGTATCGCTTGCTCGTGGAGGAGATCCCAAAGATATTCTCGTCGCGCGATCCCGCAGGAGGACACTGACGCATTTGCTTACCTGGCTACCCAGGCAAGGCTTCTATCATTACGCAGCTCAGTTGATCGCAACAGCAAGGCAGATGGAGACGCAGAATCACGTTGGGCACGGAGCTGTGACGGAGTTCGACGATCTATTTCAGATTGCGTTCAAGTCAATGGTTCGATGCTTGGTTCGCAATGCTTATCTTTGGTCTGATAGCCCAAATGGAAAAAGACGGGGCAAGAAGATTCGGGAGTGCCCTAGCAGCACAGAGGATAGCCCCTTAGGTGACTTACAAACTATCGAACTCGATGAGCTTGTCGATCGAAACCTGCCCGAGCCTAACCCAGAGCTTTTGGTTCCTCTGCTGGAACAACTGACCGAGGGTTTGCTGGGGCATTGGCTCTCGCACTCCCGAACATTACGCTTGAGCGTCCTGGAAATGGTCGATAGCCCAAAGCGTTGGGCACCCCTGTCGGAATTCATTCAGCGTTATGGTCAAGGGATATTCACGCAGGTTTTTTTGAGTCTGCCTCACGTGCGAGCCATCTTGCACCAAGGGGTTGGCAATTGGCTTCATCAGGCCATGGTCAATCGGGACAGCCCAGAGATTCAGCCGCTCTTAGAGGCCATCGAATCCGGAGAGATTGGCTTTGACGATGCACAAGATCGTTTGGCGATCGTTTTCGAGGCGATCATCGATCACTACGCTGAGTACAAAGACTATAACACGACGACGACTCAATCGGATCGTGGTGAGATGCTCTATATGTTCCTGGATTTCTTGCGTCTGAGAGTCCGATACGACCGTGTGTGTTGGAATCTCAAACCGGTCTTTTGGGCCCATGAAGTTCTAGTGCATACTGGGTGCCAGCGTTCAGCTATCCAGTGGAGGCGAGCACTTTCGGAGCGAGTGAATAATGAAGCGGATGCCTACTTGGAAAAGCTTGCAAAACTCCAAAAGACCTATGCAATGATGATGCCTTCAGTGGCGGATCGACTCAACGAGCGTTTTCTAAAGCCGATGACTATCGATCGGATGCGAGCTTTGATTCGACCTGCGATGCGACAACTCAGGAGTGGCGATCAGCAACAAAGTCGGGCATTTGATTTGCTTGTCCAGGAACTTCATATGATGATGCGGGAGCCCACGGGTGTGGGACTTGAAGTCCCTGCTTGGTTGATGGTTTTGCAAGAAGAGGTTGACCGGGTGCTGGATCAAGAGCACAACGCAATGCCATCGAATCGCCTTGAACGCGCAATTCCATTAGTGAGCTTGAGCTTGGAGGAGGTTCGAGCTCAGTTGGTATCGAACCAAACCATGGATCAGGCCCTGCCAGGTCCTGAGACGGCTTAGAGACTCTCGCCTCTTCGCCAATAACCCTGGAACTTGTGAAACATCTTGCGATCTTCCTCAGCATCTAGCCCGGTGAGTTTGATGTCCCAATGATGATTCAACTCATGTAGCCTTTCGACCAACTGCTCTCTGTCACCTCCTTCAAGGGCCTGAAGCATCCAATTGCGGAATCCGTCGAGAGATTTGAAGTTATCTGCTCTGGCCCTACGGAAATGCTCTAATGAGAGTTCTCGATTTCCAGCATCTGATTCCAATCGACCCAAAAGATCTTGCATCAATGGATCTTTCGTTTGGGTATACAGTTCGTTTAAGGTTGCTCGCAATCGAGTCGGATCGAATTGACGGAATCTGTCCTTCCTGTTTTTGATCCAGTTTTGAACGAATTGCAGGTCGGATTCAGAGGGCCCAGGGATTTGAAGGTTCAGAGATGGTATTTGGCTGAGATCCCTACCGGACGTATCGGTCCATACTAAACAGTACTGACTCAGTGGTTTTTTCAATTGCAAGTCGAACATGTCCTCGATCTGCGCGTTTGCCCCTTTGCCTTTAACCACAAGAACAAGATATCCAAAATGCTTGTCAGCAAAAAAGTTCGTATACATGTAACCTTGAAGTCTTGGATTGCTTCTTGGTTCGGCGAATTTGGTTCGGAATATATTATCGCAATAGATTTGAAAGTTATCGAATCCGATCAACTTCGTCATCGGCAAAAGGATATCCTCGGAATCCAATAGACTCACAGGTGTGGCCGACTCGCGATAATAACGTAACAAAATCCCCATGGTGGAACCTTGCGCCGAATAGCCAATCATTCGAAAGTCGTGAGAACCGGGGGTGATACACTCGGAATCCGCAAGGAATCCTGAGACTAAATCATTCAAATCCTTTTCAATGACTTCCATCGACTGCCTTGCACCAGCTTGCTTGCCCTGCCGCCCCGAATAAACCTCTGCGCTTAGCCTCTGGTAATCAAACAGTCTCGCAATTCTCTCATACTCCGAAGCGGCGGCACGGTTGGTAAATTCCCTTGCAATCCTCGCCGCATCGATCGATCCGGCTCCCGACTCTGACACAAGGTTCCACCGAGTTATCTTGCTCAAGTCCAATCGTTCGTCGAGCGCTGGAAGTGCAGCTTGGGGTGTTTCAGCCATAGGAGATATTTCGATCCCAAGTGACCTGATAGCGCTGGGAAGTAAAATTCCAAGCAATGCACATAAAAGGACAACTGCGGTCGCTAACAACGGCCATTTTGGGATCGCCGAAATCCACCCTTGGACAGACGATGGCTTTGTATTGAAATCAAGCTTAGGTTGATCACCAAGAAATCCGAAAGGCTTACTAAAAGCCTCGACCTCTTCAGGATCGAACTGCTCCTCAAATAGAACTTTTCGACCGCAATTAGGGCAGTCCATGCCTTTTGCGAGCACCGAAATGCGTGCACGAACTTGAGTCCCGCAACTGCAAATACAGTTTCTACGCACGATACGAAATCCCTTTGTATTTCGGGGGCCGATCGAAACACTAGCCATTGGAAGATCTCCGGGAAAAGATCTAATGTCGGGAATTAGGTAAGCCTATGTCACGACTTTGGCACTTCTGGTCGAGGATACCCCAGGATTACAGGGATTCCAGCATGACTTTCATCAGCATTACGATTTTGTCGAAAAAACAGGGGTGATTGAGTCATAATACTCAGAGTCTCGTGGTTTGCTGAACGTCCAGTCGACAGGCTCGATAAAATGGTCGATCAAGGTTTTAGGATCGCGTGAAGATCGAGGAAACTGGATTTGAATTCCGTACCGGAACCCTCCAGCAACCTTTTGGTAAGCATATTCGGTCTTGCGGTTGCCGTTCGCTGGGTTTATTCGAAAAGATAAGCTATCTCGATGTTGTTTTTTTTGCTTTGTAGTTTGACTCTTGTCTTGGCTGTCTTGCCCCTTGCGATGTTCGTCAGGAACCTTCAGGAGTTCCAAAAGGCTTGTGATGATCCAGCGATGCTTCAAATAGCGAGTCAGATTCCCTTGAGTGTCTTGATACCTGCACGCAACGAGGAATCGAGCATTTCGGCTGCCCTCGATAGTCTATGCGCAAGTACGCATCGGGATTTCGAAGTCTTGGTTCTTGACGATGCTTCCGAGGACAATACCGCATCGATTGTGACAACCAAATCGGCTCATTTTCCAAGGATTCAGTTGCATCGCTCGACCGGGTTGCTCGAGGGTTGGAATGGCAAGCAGAACGCTTGTTGGCAACTTGCTCAGTTGGCTAAATACGACCGCCTGCTATTTCTCGATGCCGATGTTCGCTTATCCGAAGATGCCTTGACTCGAATCCTAGCCGAGCAGGAGTTTCGCCAAGCTCCTTTGGTCAGTGGTTTTCCTTTTCAAGAGACCGGTACGATCGCCGAGAAGATGCTCATTCCCATGATGCATTACATTCTACTGGGTTTTTTGCCGATCGATCGGATGCGAAAATCCACCGACCCAGGTTTCGCTGCAGGTTGCGGACAGCTTTTTCTAGCGATGAAATCCCAGTACATGCAAGCCGGTGGGCATCGCTCGATCGCTAGTTCAAGGCATGATGGTATCAAGTTGCCTCGCTCGATACGTCAAGCAGGCTTTAAGACGGATATCTTCGATGCTACGGATATAGCGAAATGTCGCATGTACACAAATTTGAATCAAGTGCAGCAAGGTCTTCTCAAGAATGCCACTGAGGGGATCGCAAATCCCAAGTTGATTGGACTTTTTACGGTGCTCTTGCTTGGGGGATCGGTTTTGCCAGTATGTCTGCTAGTATGGCAATTTTTGAGTTGCTGGACTAATGGGACTTGGTCGGGATTCCCATTGCTTAGTCTGATTCTCCTTGGATTGGCTACCTTAGCCAGTTGGTTGCCGAGGTTGATAGCCCAGCGCACCTTTCGTCAGTCATTTCTGGGTGCGATCGCTCATCCATTGAGCGTACTATGGTTTGTACTTCTGCAGTGGTGGGCATTGATCCGCAGTTTGCTGCGGCTCAAGACGCCTTGGCGGGGCCGACTTTAAAAACAATGGGCTTATCGATCCGATGATTGGATCGGTTTGGAATCGACGGATGTTTTTTCCAAGAGCCGGTCGGTGAGTTTTGGGAATAAGCGACCCATGATCACAAGGGCTTTGCCACCAAAACTCAAAATCATATCCCGTTTTGATTGGATCAAGGCCCTGCATGCAAGCTGAGCGACGCGTTCTGGAGACATGCTGCCGAGCGACCGACTCTTATTATCTGGATGCGTATCAACCAGCGAGTCGAAGAACTCCGAACGGGTTGTGCTAGGAGACAGCATCAAGACCTCGATCCCAAAACCTGCCAGTTCGACTCGGAGGGATTCGGCCCAACCCCTTAGCGCGAACTTCGCGGCGCAGTACTCGCTTTTATTGGGCACGGCTCGATGAGCTAGCACCGAACCGATATTCAAGATCGCAGGGCGGTTGCCCGCTCTGAGCAAACCGATCGATAGTCGGGTTAGTTCCACCGGTGCAAAAAAATCAATCTCCATGACCCTCCGCAATCGATCTTCGCTAGCTTGCTCGAAAGGCCCGATGGCTCCGGCACCGGCGTTATTGATCAGGACATCCAAGGCTCCCCAGTGCTCTTGGCACCATTTGGCCAATCTTTGCCGATGGGCACTGGATGTCAAATCCCCATCCAAAACGTTCAGTTTGCCTGGATGATGACGCGTTTGCTCGACGAGTTGCTCCAAACGATCCAATCGCCGAGCCGTAGCTAGTACGCAAGCACCTTTGAGAGTCAGTTCCTTGGCAAGCGAGAATCCGATTCCACTGGAGGCTCCAGTGAGCAAAACCCGCATACCGCTGAGTCGTCGTCTTGCCACGCCCGGACCTTTATCAAAAAGCTATCCTACCTTGGGTCTCGAAGCAACATCCGCAGCGCTGTGGATCGATTCGGCTGGAACGAAGGTCGCATTGTTGGGCAAACCCTGCTTTATCGGTTCTGGCAAAGATCCTTGGAGTACCCGCATATCGATGCCCTGGCCTGCTAATTTACCAGCACAGCCTACACTCATCCGGCAATGCACGATGCACAACTCATCCTGATAATGCTTCGAAAGAACTTCCGCATGCGTAGCAAGCCAAGCGATCATCTTTCCATCGGAGACCGAAAGCCGAAGTTCCAATTCGACGAAACTTGCCGTCAGAGAGTCGCTAACGGCCATCGCCAAACGTTGCAGGCCTAAGCCGCTTCGTGCGGAGATGGCAATCGCATTTGGATAACGCTCTTGGACAAGCGATATTCGATCTTCGGCCCCTTGGCAATCGGATTTGTTGAGAACCAGCAGAGTATCCTTCTCCTGGATTCCCAACTCTTTGAGGACTTTGTAAACCGAGGAGATCTGCTGAAAGACCGAGGGGTTGCTCGCATCGGCAACGTGCATAAGCAAATCGGCTTGTCGAGCTTCCTCGAGCGTCGCTCGGAAACTTGCGATCAAATGGTGTGGCAAATCTCGAATAAACCCGACGGTGTCACTAAGTAAAATGGGACCCCAACCAGGCAACATCCAACGCCGTGTGCGCGTATCGAGGGTCGCAAAGAGTTTGTCGGCAGCCTCGACCCCGGCTCCCGTTAGAATATTCATCAAGGTGCTTTTGCCTGCGTTGGTATATCCGACGAGCGAGACACAGAAAGTCCCATCTCGCGATGCGACCTCCCTCGCCTTACGCCGCTCGACTTTCGACAAATCGGTCTTAAGATCGTGAATGCGTTTTTCAGCTAACCGACGATCCACCTCCAACTGCTTCTCTCCAGGTCCTCGCATCCCAACACCCATGGTCTGACGCGATAAGTGAGTCCACATCCGCTTGAGCCTCGGAAGAGAGTATTCGAGCTGTGCTAACTCGACGGCCAACCGAGCTTCATGCGTCCTTGCGTTGGTCGCAAAGATGTCCAAAATCAGTTCCGATCGGTCGATGACTTTGGTGCTAAGGGCTTTTTCGAGATTACGGGTTTGGGCAGGGGTAAGATCGTTGTCAAAGAGAACCACATCGGCGCGGATATGCTCGACGAAACTCGCTAGTTCCTCAACCTTGCCACGACCCAAATAGGTCGATTGGTCTGGATGCTCACGCTTTTGAAAGACAGTCCCGCAAACGTCGATTCCCGCAGTCTGGGCAAGTCCTTTAAGTTCGTCAAACGGATCTTCAGACACAAAGTCGCTTGGCAGTATCAATCGAGCCAGGATTCCTTTTTCACTGGCGAGGCTTTGGGATCGGTCGTGCGTGCGCACTAGTTGTGCAAACTCCTAAATTAGATGCATGCTCGAATCGTCAGCGATAGGCTGGGCAAGCGCGTCGCTGGAACTCAGGGATTATACTCCGATGGCATCGCCAAAGTCGCTGCCCAGATTCAAATAGATGCTACATCAGTGGCCAGCGTTCGCCAAAAAAACCTCGCCCTGCGTCAAAAAGACCAGATCGATAGAAAAAGGCTCAGCAAACAAGCCGCTTTCGGCAACTCTAGGGAGCAGCCGCATGGGGGTGGTTGACCCAAGGGGAGAATAGACTCCCGTAGAGACCCTTTCATGGGTGCCCATGCTCCATCGGTTTTTGCCATGGGGACAAATGGTCTTTCCGTTAGGGTTTTCCCAGGACGGCTGATGTCAAGCCTGCAAGAAATCCTGATGAAAATGTCGTTTAAATTTGCTTGACCTTTGTATTCTGTCTACCAATAATCCGATACCCTGCAACGCGGGATCGCATCGGGCCCGCACCTGAAATACATTATTGATGAGGTAACTTCCAATATGAGCAATTTGTGCAAGAACGTTTTTGAAGCCATTCTCAAGTATGGGCACGATGAGGATTTTGATCCCATTGCTGACGCAAAGTTCCTTCCGACCGACGCTCCTGCGGGCTCTCAAGAAAAGATCGATGTCCTTCGACGTCGTGTCGAACTCGGGCAACCCCTGTGGCACAACGACGACCGAGTCGATTACAGCGGACTTACCGGAGCGATTCGCCCACGCGAGTAATCGCTCGCAGAGCCATTGCTCTGCATTTTGATAGCAAAGATAATTTTGGCCGGTCTTCTTGAAGAGCCGGCCAATTTTTTTGATCTCAACCCGTTTCTCGCTGCTACTAGGGTATCCCTGGGCCAAAAGTGAATTCTCAAACAACCATTGGCTCGGAACTCTTCTTGGTCGAAGGGGAGTCTGCAGCCTCGGCAGTAGAGCGAATATGCAATCGCGATTTTCAATCCGTGCTTGCCATGCAAGGTAAGCCGATGAACGCTTGGAAGGCTTCGGAGTCTAAAGTCACAAACAATGGATTGTTTCAAGAACTCATCGAGGTCATCGATGCAGGTTTCTCCGATCGATTTAAGCTTAGCCAATGCCGATTTGAAAAGATCATTTTGCTCTTTGATCCAGATGCCGATGGGATTCACGGCTGTTCACTGATGCTTTGGTTCTTCTACCGTTGGATGCCTGGCTTGCTCGATGCAGGCCGTTTGTTTGTTGCCAGTCCGCCGATTTGTGAGTTAGTCGACCCGGTTTCGAGAAGAAGGTGCTATCCGAGACATCCAAAGGAACGAGAAAGGATTCTTTTGGAGTGGAGATCCAACCGATCACCTGAGGATAACGATCGGATTGAGAATCGCCCTTTCCGAGGGCTTGCAAGCCTGGGCCATGAGCTTTTATCAACGAGTTGCGTGGATCCTCAAACCAGGCTTCTGCGGAAACTCACGATCCAAGACGCGCAAGCCTCCTTGAGGGTCTTTGGGTACGAAGATCGTTCCCAAATAAACTAAGTTGGATTGATCGCTCCTGGCGAGTCAAGCACCCAAGGTTCTTTTGGGATTTTCTGCCACCAAAGCGGAGACTCTTTGGCGATTAAAAGCAGATCCGATGCACTCCTAGGCGTATCGTCTTGAGTCAGGCGCAAAGACTTGGCTATCCATCCGACGATTTGTTCAGGCTGTATGCCTTGTGTTCGAAACTCTGCGAGCCGCGTATCACCGTGGCGTTTAGCGAGTCTTTTTCCATCCGGTCCCACAACCAGTGGAACGTGCATCCAACAAGGAGCTTGCCAATCCAAGGCCTTGTAGATAGCAAGTTGGCGGTAGGTGCTATAGACCAGGTCGTCTCCTCGAAGAACGTGGGTGATTTCTTGAGCATGGTCGTCTACGGTGACTGCGAGTTGATAGGCGGCAGGTCCGTAGTTGCGAGCGATGATAAAATCGCCGAGGAGTTTTTTAGCATCCAAGACCTGAGGACCATGAAAATCGTCATGCCAAGTCATTAACCCGTCAGGCATACGAAATCGCCAAGCGTAACGTAGTCCCTGGGCAGAGAGTCTCTCTGCGTCCTGTGCCGATCGATTGGCACAGTGGCCCGAGTAAATGACGCCATCGAGATAGGATTCGTGAGGCGCTGAGGAGCAAGCGTCGACTTGCGCACGGCTGCAGGTGCAGGGATAAACCTGTTGCTTTTGCTTGAGCACTTCGAGAACTTCGTGGTAGTCGCTAGCTCGGGCCGACTGCAATGGAGCAGTAGCATCCCAGTCGATCCCCAGCCACTTGAGGTCCTCGATGGCTTGCTGATTTGCCCAAGACTTGGTGCGAGGTGTATCTAGATCCTCGATCCGCAGTAGGAGTTCTCCCCCATGGCAACGCGTGTAGAGCCAACACACCAAGAAAGTGCGAGCATTTCCCAGGTGCTGAGCACCGGTCGGAGAGGGCGCCAGTCTTCCTCGCAGAGATTTTCCTCTAGCAGCACTCGGAATCACTACTGGTCGTTATCCTTGGGGATCCGTGGCATAAGTTGCTTATCATGTTGGATCGGCCCAAGTGGAGCGGTTTTCGCGTGCATCAATACCAAAGTGGCCGAGCGAGACTGGGCTGTGGTAGGTGCGATTTGGAGTTTCGATAGGGCCGATTCGGTCCAACCCATGGCGATCCATTCGCCTCGCATAAGCGGATAGTTTTTGAAGATCAGTTTAAGGTTTTGCTCTAAAGCGGACTTATCGAAATCCTGGCCAGATTGTCCCTCGGTTGGAAGGTGGATCTCCCAGTCGAAGTCAGTTCGGTTGGGTGCATCGAGAGATCCATTCTTTTGTTCACCGGGCTTAAGCGTTCCGACAACGGCTTGCAATATCGCCCCAGAGGAGTCGGATCCTTGGAGAATTACGTCTCGGATCACCGCTTGGCTTTCGTTGGTGACTTGAAAGCTCATCGACTCTTGGTCGATCGTCCAGCAGATCGCGCCCGAAAGCGAAACGACTTCTTCGGATTGAACCAATCCGATGGTGTTCGATAGGACTGGAAAGGATTGGAAGCCCGTTCCTTTTTCATCGGCAATTTTGTAGGGGAGGAAACCACCGGCTGACAGAAGGCTTCGTTGTCGCGGTTGTGGCATGGGGCAGACGACTCCCTCGCCCTCGGGATAAACGATCTTGTAGTTGGTCGTCAGAGAGCTGTACAAGGCGTGGTGAGACGATAGCAGACCGCGTGGATAGCGATTGTGTAGCTCGATAAACTGCATGGAGGTCTGGCTACGGGAGAATCCGACGTCGAGTTGAACGGCTCGAGCGATGACGAACACACCGGCGATGGCAATGATCGGAGCTGCCAGCCAAGCCAGTTCGAGTTTACCGATCAGACGAAAAACCAGCCAATTCATCGGTACGAGAACGATCAGATACCCAAGCAACCACTGAAGGATGGTACGGAGGTTTGGAACATTGATCCCCGAGAGTTTCTTGAGGTAGCTACTGGAGGTATTGGTGACCAAGGAACCGGAATTCCAAGCTCCATAGCTTGTTACTTTGCCAGATCGACTATCAGAGGCTTTGGTCGGATCCTGGTTGCCTGTGCTGCTTACTAAATCTCTGGCCCATAATCGAAGCCTCGTTGTGAGGCTAGGATCGACTTCACGACTTGAGTTAGGCTCATCGTAAACCAATTGGTAATCTGGTTCGAGTCTGACGCGTCGAGCAGGTTTTCGAAGGATTGCATTATGGATTAAGGCTGAGTAGCTTGGCCAATTGATAAACGCGGTGTGGTTCATCGGGAAGCTTGTCATAACAATGCGCCCTTGTCCCACGAGCCGTTCTGCGACCAACCCTTCTAGGTCGGTAATCCAGGAACTATCCTCGGCCAGTTGGCCTTGGAGGATCGAGATCGGCTCGCTCGGCTTGAAGCTAATGGCATCCTTAGTGGGGGTCTTGGCATATCGAATGCGCCATGAGTTTGTGTCGTTGAGTTTGTCGATTTGATCTTTGGACAACTGGGTTGAGGATGTCTGCTGGATTGGGGCGTAGGTTTTGAGAATGGACGACTCGATTCCAGCGATTGCATCTGGGCCATTGATGATGATGGTTCCCCCGAAATAGAGCCAATCGAGGATTGCTTCTTGGTGGTCCTGCGGGAGGGTATTCAAAGAGACATCGTTGATCACCATGTGCGAAATGCTCGTCATGGTCATGAGTTGATTTGGGATCGATTGGCCCATCTCTTCTTCGGCGATATCGATAATACGATGGGGAGCGATTCGACTACTCTCCTCGTTTTCGACTTGAGGCCATACGATGCAATCGAGTCCTCGCCAAAAGATATGTTGTGGTATATTTCGGCTCAGCACGAGCATATCGTACTGATAGTCTTTGAGCGGCCGAAGCAAAAAGTTCTCGTCAAACAGAGGGGCACCCAAACCTCTTTGGGAATAACGCATGAAGATCGACAGTTGATTGCTTTTGCCAAAAGAGCTTGAAGTATCTAGGGTCTCTGAAGGCCAATCGGTCTGCAGAAACCTCATTTCGACGGTCTTTTCTTGACCCTTGGCAAGACTGATATCACGATTGAACTGAAGGGGTGTCCCGAGATCGCGAATAGTTGTCGCTCGAGAGTTTCCATCGACTTGGTAGAGCGTTGCCGATAGCGACTCATCGTTTTGATTGGCTTTCAGCTTCTGTCTTGTTTGGTACCAGTGTCCGGGTTTGACCGAGTTGCCGACGATCTCCTTGGAGTACGGAAGCGTCCGCAGTTCATCCGGGACGAGTCGTGATTTCTTTTTCTCCGGCGTTTGCTGGGTTTGGTTGTTCTTCGAACAACCCCTACAACCGCTTACCAAGACCAAAAGCAGCAATAGCCAAACGAGTTTTGAAAGCTGACGCATGGTAAGAAGCATGATCAAGGGTGCTCCAGTAGATTGGTTAATTCCCAAACATGCAGCCTCTTGCGCATTGCGAGCGCCCGCAGGTTCCAGGGTCTGACTGCGTAGGCTTGCTCGTCGATCCAATCATCGGAGATCCAATGACACTCAGTAGTTTCTCAAGTCGCTTTGAGCCGCACTCGGGACACGCGGGCTGAGCCTCTAGACTCTTTACCAACAACTCTGATTCTTGATTGCAATCTTTGCAACGATATTCATACAAAGGCATAACACGATCCTTTCAGTAAGGAGTAGTCATCAGCCGATCCACCACATTGCAACAGCCAAGGCCACGGCGATAGCGCCCAAGAATGTTAAAGTCCACAGACCCGATCCAACAGCTTGTTTCAGTATCAAATCCATCCGTTCTTGACGCGTGGCAGCCATGACCAAACTCACAGCGACCAAAACCGGTATCGACCACAATAGGTAGACCAAGGAAACTGCCATAATCTTAAGACTCCTGGTCTTATACTAGTTGCGATTGCTGGGCCGAGCACCTGTGGAAATCAAAATCGCTTCGAGATCGACCCTGCGTGAATCTCCCCACAAGCCCTCGAGGTCGTAGTACTGACGATGCTCTTGGTCAAACAGATGGACAATGATTCCACCGTAGTCGATCGCAATCCATTGGCTCTCGTTATAACCAGACATAGTAATGCGTGACTCGCCACGTTGCTTTAACTCTCGGTCAATCTCCTCGGCAATCGCATGAAGTTGACGACGCGAAGTTCCCGTAACGATCAAAAAACAATCGAAAATGCTAGTCTGTTGGGATAGATCCAGGAGCACAATATCCTGGCCTTTGTTCTCGGCGGCAATTCGCGCAGCGACCTTAGCCGATTCAATGCTATCGGCAACCGTTTGAGCGTTGTTCGCCAAAGTGGTAGGATCGGACTTTACTGTACTCATGCGCAATTGGCCATCTGCTAAATACGAACGTAGGATTTTCTAAGAGTCAAGACAGAAGTCATTCTAAGCCCAAAGACTCTGTTTGTCACGACTTAAGTTTCCGATGTCTCGCTAAGAAAGCATCGTAGTCGTCCCGGGTGTCGATACCCCGAGCTGCATGCGAAACGATACCCACAACGATGGGATATCCGGCTTGCAGAAATCGCAATTGCTCTAGTTTTTCGATCCGTTCGAGCGGACTTGCAGGGAGCTTATCCAACGCGAGCAGAAATTCACGACGGTATGCATAAATGCCAAGATGCTGCAGATAGGCACCCGAAAGATCCGAGATGTCCCGCGGATAAGGGATCATCGAGCGGCTAAAGTACAACGCCATCGAGTCATGGGAGCAAACCACCTTGACGCAGGAAGGATCTTCAATGTCTTTTTGACTTTGAAGCTCCGTAGCAAGGGTCGCGATCATCGCCCTTGGCTCTTGCGCAAGCAACTCGATGAGCTTATCGATCGACTCACCTGAAATCTCGGGTTCATCCCCCTGGACATTCACAAAAATGTCGATGTCCGGACAGCTGCGAGCGACCTCGGCAATCCGATCTGTACCGCTTGCAGCCAGCGGATCGGTCATGACCCAATCGGCTCGAATCTGCTGAGCGACTTGAGCCAGCCGCAGGTCGTCGACGGCCAAGGTCACGCCTTGAGCCAACCGGCTCTTGCATGCAGCTTGGTAGGTGTGAGCGATCAAGGGTTGGCCGGTTTCGGCCAAGAGAAGCTTTTCGGACAGTCGCGTTGATGCCAATCGTGCAGGAATCACGATTCTTGCACGGACATCACTTGCGAGCATGCCACTTGTATGCGCGGCACTTGCAGGAATGCCTCCGAGCTGAGTTTCAGAAACGCTCTTTGGCATACGCCAACCTCTTTGAGATCCCAACGGCGGCTTGCTGCACAAACAAAGAGGCTCCGGTGGGAGTTGAACCCACGCGTGGCGGATTTGCAATCCGCTGCCTTAGCCACTTGGCTACGGAGCCTTGTCTTCGTGTAGCTTTGTAGTGAAATTCATCGCTTTGGTCAACACGAGTCGAGCATCGAGCCCTTAGGCTCGCTCCTCTTTTTTCTGTACAAGCCTGCAAATCTGCGGAGCCATGACAGCAAACAGCGTACCATTTTTTCCTTTTTTAGGAAACGACCCTGCCCTACCAAGTGGCTCAGGGGTAAAATCCATTCGAATCGGTCGCTCGGAGGCTACCGATGCACATCCCACTTTCCATGACACATTCCATGCGTCTCTCGTTCGGACTCGAAGCTCGACAGATCCAAACCCAGAAACTGGCTCCCCGGATGATCCAGTCGATGGAGATCCTCCAGCTACCGATCCAAGCCCTCCAGGAGCGAATCGAGCAGGAGATGGAAGAAAACCCAATGCTCGAAGTGGCCGAAAGGGATGAAAATCTTCCAGATGAAGATCTTGAATCGGATGACGCAGCAAAATCCTCCCGAACCGAAGACGAGCGAGAACTGGTCGTTCGCGAGGATTCCTCGAATGCCGAAGACTTTGAACGACTCGAAAACATGGGCAATGACATGCCCGATACCTTCGACGATTTCCGACGGTCCAGCAGTCGCATTCAAGAAGACTCTGATCGTCAACACGATCTGATGGCAAATGCGATGGAACGCCCCGAGTCGCTCAACGACTTCTTGCTCCATCAACTGGCAGAACTGGACATTGATGACGACGTTGAAAAAATCGCTGAAAGAATCATCTCCTGCCTTGATGCCCGCGACGGAGGCTATTTTCACTCCTCGCTGATCGATATGCTCCCACCGGATCACAAGCCCGAGGATATCGCCAAAGCCGAAGAGGCCTTGCGAGTCGTGCAAAACCTCGAACCCTCGGGCATCGCCGCAAGATCTCTAAAAGAATGCCTTCTAAATCAATTGACCGATGATGCAGAGCTGGTCGATAAACTGCGGCTGATCATCAATAACCATCTCGATGATCTGGCAGAGAATCGCATGCTGGTGATCCAAAAGAAAACCGGCTACTCGATCGACACGATCCAAAAGGTGCGAGAAGAGCTCCACAAGTTGAACCCAAAACCGGGGGCCTCTTTTATGGAGTCGTTCGTACCACTGGTGACCCCTGACGTGATCGTCGAGCAACAGGACGACCAGCAATATGCTGTTCGCCTCGTCGACGAGTACATACCTTCCCTACGAATCAGCGAATATTACCGTCGACGGCTGATGGATCCCAAAGCCACCGAAGAAGAAAAGGAGTTCATCAAAAGAAAAGTCGGTAGCGCCCAGTGGCTTATCGAATCGATCCAGCAGCGTCAGCGCACTCTCTTTCGGGTCGCAAGTTCGATCGTCACACATCAGCGACGATTTCTTGACGAAGGCCCCGAGGCGATCGTACCTCTGAAAATGCAACAGGTTGCCGAGGAAGTCGGGGTTCACGTCACAACGATCTCCAGAGCCGTCGATGACAAGTGGATTCAAACACCGCGCGGTATCTTTCCCCTCAGGCGTTTCTTTGTCTTCGGCACTCAAACGGCCGACGGAGAAGATGTCGCTTACGAAACCATCCGGTTGAAGCTTCAAGAGATCATCGATAAAGAGGACAAAACACGTCCTTGTAGCGACGACGAACTGATGGAAGAGCTACAAAAGCAAGGACTGGGAGTCGCTAGGCGAACGATCACCAAGTACCGCAAAAAAATGGGTATCCCCAGCTCGCGTCAACGGCGCGATTGGACCAAATAACTGTTCTTCAGTAATCCTCTTACTCGTACTCAGTGAAACGGTACTCGTACTCGAAGGGACGTATCGGGATGTCGTTGACAAACGGGTCAAATTCCGAGGCTCTAGCTTCCTTAAAAATCGATTAAATTGAATCGATTCAGGCGTTTCGAGTACGAGTGCAAGGGTCAGTACATCCAATCCTCTCGGCTCAATTCCGCAAACTCCTCCTCTTGCGATTCCCAAGCCGAGGCGATCTGCTGCCAAGCTGCACCTTGTTCTATGGCCAATCGCTCTGTGCTCGAACCAAACAAAAGATCGATAGCGATCGGATCTGAAACAAACTCGTAGGTCTCTGTCCGCCAAGCGAACCGCTTGGGATCTTGGTTTCGCATTTCCAACACAAGCGCAAGCGAAACTCTCATTGGAGAAAATCTTCTGCGATCGACCACATGGATTTGCACTCCTCCGCAATCCACCCCAGCGTGCTTTTGAAAAGTCGGACGAAACCATACCGGACGAAATACCACTCCAGGTAATTTCATCGCCTGCATCGAACAAGCGAGCTTGATTGCATCGATCCAAGGTGCACCACTTATCTCAAAGGGTTTTGTCGTCCCACGACCTTCACTCAGGTTGGTTCCTTCAAGCAAGCATTGGCCAGGATAAACTATGGCCGTATCGAGCGTCGGCATGTTCGGTGAAGGCATAACCCATGGCAAATTGCATTCGTCGAAATACATCCGCCTAGACCATCCTTGGCAAGGGATCACTCTAAGCTCTCCAAGTTGTTTGCCATGCGAATTTTTCACCAAATCCCGATAGTACAATCTTGCTAACTCCCCGATGGTTAATCCATGACGTACCGCGATTGGATGCACTCCGACGAAACTCTCGTATCGGGCTCTGAGCATCGGCCCTTCGACCTGCAATCCTCCGATCGGATTGGGTCGATCCAAAACGATCACACTCAGTCCCATCGGTAAAGCTACCTCCAGGCAATACTTCATCGTCGCTTGAAACGTATAGAATCGACTACCGATATCCTGCAAGTCGACGATCAGGCAGTCCAAGCCATCGAGTTGCTCGGGGGTAGGTTTGAGACTCTCAACGGTTTTTCCGTACAAGCTAACGATTCTCGCATGGATCTGTTTTTCCAACCCAGGAGCCTCGTCGTCTCGAACACCAATCAAATCCTGAGCCTGACCATGGAGTCCATGCTCTGGACCAAAAACACGTACGAGCCGAACTCCATCGATCGACGCAATCGCCTCGATACTGCTTCTCCAAGTCCGATCGATGGCCGCAGCATGGGTTACCAAACCGATCCGCTTGCCTTGGATCGATTGTCTTTGAGTCGACAGCAGAACGTCCAGACCACTTCGTAGCATTCCTCAGATCCCCTAGTTTTTGTTGGATCGATCCTATGGCATATCGATGTAAAGCGAATCGGGGTACTGGACACTCATCAAACACAATCCACGCGCAGGAGCGGTTTGACTCTCCGAATCGCGCTCTTTGGAATCGATCACTGCATCGAGCCAACTAGGACCAAACCGCCCCTTACCGATCTGGACCAATGCTCCTGCGATGTTTCGAACCATGTTGTAAAGAAAACCATTGGCTTGGATTTCGATCAGGATCTCTCGACCCGCAAGGGCCTCGACGGCTTGAACCTCAAGCTTATAAACCGTTCGCACCGATGTTTTGCGTGTCGAGCCTAATGTTTCGAACGACTTGAAGTCATGGGTGCCTATTAATTTACTTGCGCCAGCGTGCATCGATTGCACATCGAGTTTGCGAGGAATCCACCAATGATAAAGCTGTCCTAAAGGATCCGGAACGCTCGAATTGCGAATCGTGTAGCGATATGTTTTAGAGATTGCATTTCGAATCGGATCGAATGCACCAATCACTTCGCGGCATTCCAAAGCGGCGATGTCCTTGGGCAAGTGCTGATTGATCGCACGCACAATCTTGTCCGCCGTGTGCTTCCATGCACTGGTACCAAACGCAACGACTTGACCCCGAGCGTGTACCCCTGCATCGGTTCTCCCGCTTCCTTGGATCGAGACCGGATGTCCTAAAACATGAGCGATACTCTCGGAGAGAACCTGCTGGATGGCAAGTCCGTTGGGTTGAATCTGCCAACCGGCGTACCTAGTTCCATCATAGGCGATCTTTAGCGCAAAACAGCGCCAAAGAGGGTCATCGGTTGGCATCGCTGCGGACTCGGATGGATCGGATCGAAAACTCCGGAAGCTTTTCCTCAAAGCCCTTTAGAATCTGAGACTTCATGTAGTCCAATTCCGTCGCCACGACCTTACTGGCAGCGACGATCGTCAATTGTCCTCGCTCGATTTTTCCAATCGTCGAATGCCTTGCAAGATTTTCGCCGACGATTTCGGTCCAAGCCTTCCGCAGTTGATCGGCTGATTGGACCGATGAATATCCTCGTTGTTGGATAACTCTTCGAATAACCGAAGAGATCTTGGAAGCCTGAAATCTCGATCCACGTTTCTCGGGGATCTGATTCAGATAATAGGCTTCCTCTTTGTCATCCATTACGCATCACCTGGCTGGAACCAAACTTACTTCTTTGTCTTTTTCTTGGCCGCTGTCTTCTTGGCGGTGCTAGTCTTTGCAGTGGTAGTCTTTACAGCTGTCTTCTTGGCACCACTGGTTTTCTTTGCAGCAGGCTTCTTTGCAGCAGCCTTTTTCGTTGCCGGTTTAGAAGAGGCTTTCTTTGCAGATGCGCTGCTAGCCGAAGTCTTCTTGGCCGATTTTCCGCCAGCGAAGATAGCAGACCAGCCCTCGGCATACTTTTCATTGGTTCCGACACGCGTAATGGTCACCTTAATCACCTCAAAGCAATCGTAAAAACAAAAAATCCATAAATAGCATCGCGTATAATCCAACGCGGTACTGGTCCAACTCGCGATAGTTTAGCGAGTACGCAAGCTTTTTTCGAGACCAAAGCAAGGCTCTTGGTAGCCCTACTCCGATCCGCCCTCGAGGTTGTTGCGGGCTCTCAGGGTGCCTGCTGGTTGCGATGCCAATTCGGCCATCTGCTGAATAACGCTCGGAAGAAAAACAACACCTGAGTAATGGTCGGCTGGTAGTTCGATGTGGTGACCTTCCGGAAGCCTAGCGGCAAGAGCATATTTTTTGGAGCTCACCGGCGGGACAACCGTATCGTTGGATCCCGAGTAGAGCCATGTTTTATCGGCTGCAACACGATGAGCCAATCTCAATGGCTCGATCGAATAGAGGGCCTCTTTGGCTTGATCCATGCTGATGCCACTCTTGGCTAGCTCCTTGCGTGTCTTTTCCGCATCGCGGTCGCCATTGGCAAGCACGCCATAGAGATCACCGCCGGCCAAAAGGATCATCGATCGGTGATACGCCGCATCGAGGCCCGTGGTCGTTGCTACGACGAACCCGCCAAGGCTCGTTCCTTGGATCGACACGCGTTGCGGATCGATCCAAGGCAAGACGCCCACGGCATCATAAGCTCGTCGTGCATCGGTAATCCCTTGCTTGAGACCCGCGATGAGGGCCTCTCCTTCGCTCTTGGTACTTGCCGGGTTGCGACGCAGACCGTAGGTTGGCAGTTGCAGGAGCAGCGCATGAACGCCCTGATTGCTGAGTCCTCGGGCGATCATCTTTCCCACGGTCATTCCCCTTCCGGATTCGTGCACAACGACGATCGCTGGAGCTCGATCGAGCTTCTGGCCTTTCTTGGTCGCTTGATACCACTCCATGGCAACCAAATCATTGACCGGGTCTCCACTGGGTACCGGCGATGGAAAGCGGACAATTCGATCGATCCCGCTACGACGCTGCTTTTCATCGGCATCCTCGATGCGTACTTGGAAGGTTCCCCTTTCCCAGCCTAATCCATTCAAACAAGCCTTTGCATCTTCGGAAGTCTCTTTCGAGACCTCTAAAGCAACAGAGTCTTTCGCCTCGAAGGTCTTGTTGTCCAACGAAATCTCTTGCTTGGGCTTGCCGGTCGAATCTCTTTGTGACTTGATCTCTTCGAGCAACGCTCCAAGATCGAATTTCGCATAGGGCATTTCGGCAGCAGGTTTAGAATGGCTGGCGTTTGCTACGTAAAGCAGCCCGTCTTCGGGAACAAAGAGCACATTATGGAGATTCGAATCCATGGCTACCGGACGGCACATGAGCTGGGTTGCCGCCGCAGTGTCGATCTTGCCATACTGATCCTGAACCCGCTTTTTGAGCTCCGTGAGCCGCGAGCCGGCCGAAAGAACCACCGCATTGGGAATACCATCACCGAGCAGTTCATGTGCTTGGCCGGGCGGAACGAAGTCGATTTTCTCAGGTGTGGCAGCAACGCCGACGGCGGACTTTTCTTGGCCGTCAGCAAACACATAGTAGTACTCACAAGTCCTAGGGCTCTTTTGCCATAAGTCTTTGACCTCCTCGAGCGAATCGCATTCCTCCATCGCGCGACGCATCAGGGTGGCCATCGGAACACCGTTCCACTGACCTTCACCTCGTCCACCCATTTCACCGAGCGAAATTTTCTCAGCATTCATACCGCTGACCGAGCCGATGAAACCAGCATATCCGACGTTGGCAAAAGGAATGTGGCCATCGGGAGCGACAATGAATGTCGTTGCTGCATCCTGCAATCCGATGGCTGTCATGTAATCGAGCACTCGACCGTGGTAGAGCTTGCCACCGACGGTTGCATCGCCAAAGAGAGCAAAGCCCGAGCAATGGAACAGCTCGGGGAAGACGTTCAAGGTTTCGATGAGTTGCTCGTCGAGTCCAAGCGATTTGGCCATCGCGCGGGTCTCTACCAAATGCCGCTCAGGGATATGGGGCTTGAGTTGGGCGTAAGCCCGATCAAGGTCCTGGCGGAACCATCGACCATTGGCGATCGTCTGAGCAAAACCAAAGCCATAGAGAACCGAATCGATACACCGCTGAGCCTCGGTCTTAAGCAACAGACCATGGGCTTTACCGATCTGTTCGGGGGTGCCATACAAAAGAGCCACTCTCTGGCCATCGATCCAACGCAACTCTCCGTTTTCGACCTTGCGACCTTTTTGCGTCGGTTCGGTCAAGCGATTCGATGGAGCCAAGACTTCGCCAGCCCTTCGCAATCCCCGAGCGATGGTCTTTTCGATTTCCATGCGCGAAATCGCCTCGGCTTCGTAATCTCCCCAGTGGGCCGTCACCCAAGCCTTCGGGGTTTGTCCCTCTAATCGCGGAAACACCACTGCATGGTCTTTGGTCAGCTTAAGCGTTGCTTGAATATCTTTGGTGGATATCCTGACGCTCGACTCCTGATCACCATTGAAACCTACACGAACATCGTCCGACACGAGCCATTGTTTTCCGTCCGAAGCGAGTTTGACTTGATTGGAACTGAGGACCAAATCGGCCAGAGCATTTCCGTCGAGAAATTTGATGAGTTCAAAGGGGGCTGCGATCTGCGTGGTTCCTTTGATGGTGCGTTTGAGGAACTCTTTGGTATCGAGATTGTCTTCGGTATCGACATCGCCTTGTCCCCAAAAAACCTTCCGATGCTTAGGCAGCACCACCGCCGTAAGGTCGGCCGAGCGAACCAAGGTAAGAGCATACTCTGGATGGCTAAGGACGAGTTCAAAATGGGCATCCGAATGCCGCACGAACTTTAATTCGATCTGCTGAACTTTATTGTCGATCGGAACCGACCCGCTGCCGATTAGCGTAAAGTGCTCTGTGCGAAGTTGCAGGGCCGCTAGCCACGGATCGAGTTGAGATCCAAGTTGCTTTTCGGGTGTGTTATTGGACTTGTCCTGCGCAAGTGCGACACAAGATCCTGTCGTTGTTCCAAGGCAGACAATCGATGCGAGTGCAAAACGCTTGATCCATCGGGTAGAGTATTCAAGGGCAGCCATAGAAAGCGATCTCCGGGAAAGGAAGCCGGGCAAAGTCAGGAACTCGTGGTCTTAATTTAATGGTTCGCGAAAAGAGCCCGCAACACAAGAAACTAAGGAAATTGAAAAAAAGGGGGGAATCCCCTCGATGGGTGAGCCGTTTTCAAACGTTTTCCATGAGTGATTTTGCACGTCGGATTAAATCCTCGGCCGATTGCTTATCGGGTGCTTCGGCGATCAAACGCACAAGCGGTTCGGTGTTGCTAGAGCGCAAAAGCAACCATCCATCGGCCCAGTCGAGCCTCACTCCGTCGAGAGTGCTGACCGAATCGGCTTGTAAGCCTGTCTGCAATAGCTCGATCGAGGCATCAAGTTTCTCTTTGCTCAACGTCATTTTGTCCTTGATCATCGCGAATCGCGGAAGCGAATCGACCAATTGCGAAATCGACTTGCCAGTAGCCACCATCAGATCCAAGACCTGAGCCATACCGACGAAACTATCTCGCACCAAAACGACCCGAGGGTCGATCGGTCCTCCACTTCCCTCCCCCCCGTAAAGCGCTTTGTGTTCAAGCATGCAATCGACAACATTGGCCTCGCCAACCTTGGATCGAAAGAATGGAACTTGGTACTTGTTCGCCAAATACTCGGTCATTGAGCTCGATGCGCAGTTGGTGACCAAAGGCCCCCGATGAAGCATCAAGGCTCGCATCGAGCACAAAACAGGTGTGTACTCTTCGCCGATGTAGTTGCCATGTTCGTCCAGGATTGCCAAGCGATCCGCGTCGGGATCTTGGCAAAAGCCGACGGTAAAACCACCACCGGTGAGAGTCGAACCGATGGCCGATAGATTTTCGCTGATCGGTTCTGGGGGATGACTAAAACGGCCATCGGGCCGATCGCCGATGATCTGAAAATCGCATCCGAGAGCTTCAAGCAATCGAGCGGCAAGGATCGAGCCTGCACCGTGATTGCTATCGACCAACACCCGAATCCTCTGTTGACGAATGGCTTGCACATCGACCGTTGCTAAAACGCGATCCAAGTGGGCTTGGTGAGGATCCTCGACTCTGGAGCGCGAGCCGATCGAGTCAAAAGCAGCCCAGGGCGCGCTGTGCGAGTCTTGCGAAAGTTTGCGATACATTAACAAGACACGGTGGCCCAAGCTCGCCGGCAGGACTCTGCCGTCGGGGCCAAAGAGTTTCATTCCGTTGTAGGGGGGTGGGTTGTGACTGGCCGAAACCTGGATGGCTCCGGCGGCCTTTAGGTTTTGGACAGCAACTCCCAGCGTCGGTGTGGCAGTGACATCCAAGTATCGGCATTCTCTCCCGCAAGCGACGATTCCAGAGGCGATTGCATCGCAGAGAAGCGGGCCGCTGGTTCGGCCGTCCCTGGACAATAGAATCGGGCCTGGGGCAAGCTGGCTACAGAAAGCCCGAGCAAACCGGATGGCCACCTCGGGTGTCAATTCCTTGCCAATAATTCCTCGCAGGCCACTGACGCTGATGATAGGTTCTGCCAAGACGGGGTTCTCCTGAAAAGTTTTGCTTAGTAAAAATCCTGAAAAAACCGAAAAATCTACCGTAATCGGGAGACTTGGGCGCAATCCGCAGACGATGCAAAGTCGTCACCGAGCCCCCAGCCCTCCTGGTGGACGTTGCTTGACACCCGAATTTCACCAACTTACCATCGGTTTTGTCTTAAAAATAATAGGACTGCCGATTATTTCCAACTATGCTAGGGAATTCTTGGCTCTCGTGGCGATGATAGCCGAGTTAACCGGCGCTGTTGACGTTCCTTGTTTACGATTAACCCATCACGGCTGACCTCATGGACTTAATGGGAATAATAGTTTGGTTAGTGGTCGTACTGACCCTGGCCATATTTATTTGGATGATGGTCAAGTCCGTCAAAGAGTGGGGCGCTCTGCACGCGGTCTTGATGAGCTTGCTGTTTATCCAAATCTGGTGCTTGCTTTTTTTCACCGCAGGAGTCGCAAGTCGTCGCAATGGCTACATGAAGGCCTACGAAACGCTCAAGAAAAAAGTAGCTCAGCGGGAGCGGGAACTCTACGAGGCCAGTTACGGTGATAAGCTCAATCCAAATCCGGATATGAATAGCTATGTCCCGGTGACCAACGAGTTGAATCGGTTGAATGTCGAACGCGGTCGGGTTTGGCGTGGTGCGACGGTCGTCGGGCTTGCCCAAGGCGAGGCGAGTTTGCAATTGGGAATGGTCGCACCCGTAGCGGCTCCAAATCCACCCGACCCAAGCGCTCCGGCTCCCAATGCACCGGCTCCCAACGCACCGGCGGCTCCAGCAACAGATGTAGGTCTTGCCGCACAAACGATCGTCCATGTCTTTGGCGAGTCGAACGAACAACGCGGACTCCTGCCGACGATCTACCTTGGGGAGTTTGTCGTCACAGAAGCCAACGGCGGTAGCGTCAAGATTAAACCGACAGCAACCCTGACCCCCGAACAGATCGCCGCTATCGGATCGGGTCAGTTTACGACCTGGTCGGTCTATGAGCTCATGCCCTTGGACTCCCATGACGCTTTCGCAGCCGAGGGCTCGAAGCCTGACGAAAACTCGATTTTCGGACGCATGGACTTAAACGAAGTGGCTAGCTTGCTCAAAATCGATCCGGCCTTGGCTACCGCTGAACCTACTGGTTTGAAGATCCAAGATGCGATTAAAGCAAGAGTGCTTCAGTCGTATCTCAATGACGGATCTAGACCCCCCGAGGGAACTCCACCCGAACAAGTTTACGTTCGTGTTGAGTTTTTGAAAGACTACACGATCGAAGTCGATGCTCAGGAGCAACGCAATGCGACCGAAGGTGGCTTCTATGACCTGAGCGGTCGATCCGTTGATGCAAGGCTCAAGCGTGGAGAAGATGGTGCCAAGGTTTCCTTCAAGCAAGGTGATAGGATTGTTTTCGATTCGACCACTGCAAATGACCTTGGAAAACAGGATTTGATCAAGGTAGTCTCGCCGGTCTTTGTTCGTTCGCTCAACGATTACGAATATGCGTTTCGAGAGGTTCGCCGTCAGATCACTGCAGCCTTGCAAGACGCTGTTTTGATCCAACGCGAGTTGGCTGAAATGCAAAAATCTCAAGGGGTCGCTGACAATCAAGTTCGCCTGGGCCAAGAAGAGCGATCCAAGCTCGACAAGGACTTTGCCCAGTACAAAAAAGAACTCGATGTGATTAGCTCCGAGGCCGCAAGACTTCAAGAAGAGTCCCAGACGACTCGCTCGGAGATCTCTGCGACCTTCAAGCAAATCCAAGCTCTTCGCGACCAGATCGTGGCTCGCCAAAGAGCGCTCAGCGAGGCGATCAACGCCGTATCGGGAACCCCAAATCCTTAGAATGTCGCAAGTTTGCCTCTTGGGTGGATTTGCATCTAGCCTGATAGCCTGCTATGCTCGACGCTCTTCGTTAAGCGTGGCTCGAGCTTTCGGCTCATCGCCTGCTCCCACTCCATGTATCTTGCAAGAGTTTCTTACCTGCAACTCCTAGCCAACCAATCTAAGTCGGAGGAAAGTCCTATGAACGAATCACCCAAGGCTCCACTTCAGCGCCGAACATTCCTGACAGCAGCCGGTGCAGCAGCGGCCGTAGCGACCCAATTGTCAGCCAAAAGCTACGCTCGGGTCATCGGTGCGAATGACCGACTCGGCGTTGGGCTAATCGGAGGGGGCGTGATCGGCAAAGCCCACATGGGTGTGATCAACAACCTCAAAGAGAAAAACAACCTCCACCCAGTGTGTGTCGCCGACTGCTGGAAGACGCGAGCACAAGAGGGCAAAGCGACCATCGGTGCCGACCACGCCGAAACCGATTATCGAAAGCTTCTCGAACACAAAGACATCGATTACGTCGTGGTGGCGACTCCCGAACACTGGCACTGGACCATGACCATCGATGCGATGGAAGCTGGCAAGGCCGTGTATTGCGAAAAGCCCCTAACACACACGATCCCCGAAGCTCAGGCGGTCGTCAAGAAACAAAAGGAAACCAAGCGACCCGTTCAAGTCGGCGTGCAAGCGATGTCTGACGACAGCTATATCTCTGCGGGCAAAGCGATCCAAGAGGGGATGATTGGCAAGGTTCTCCAAGCTCAGATCGAATACGTCCGACGCTACAACAAAGACGCTGGTCCTTGGCGCGAACCGGCCTTGGTCTCCCAACACAAAGACAAACCTGTTGACTTGGACTGGAACGCTTGGCTCGGATCGGCACCCAAGATTGACTGGAATCCAAACCACTACTTCGAATGGCGATGCTATTCGGCGTATTCAGGCGGTATCTGCACCGACCTGTTTATCCATCGCATCACCCGGATCATGAAGGCTTGCAATTTGCTCTACCCGCGACGCGTTGTCGGGATGGGCGGAATATGGCAGTGGCCAGATGGACGTGATTTGCCAGACAACATCGAAATGATCTGCGAATATCCTCGCGGCATGACCGTGTATGTTCTTGGAACCATGGGCAATCGCGTTCGAGTCGACCACGTGATTCGCGGCTACGAAGGAACCTTGTTCTTCAACAACGAAGGCTGGGTAGCCAAGGATCCAGATGGCAAGGTGCTCGGTCAGCACAAGAAGACCGGTGGCGAAGATCAAAACTTGCACCATACCAATCTGCACAACCATTTGAGAAATGGCGAGCCACTCAACTGCCCGATCGAATTGGGACTTGCGGGTGTCGTCGCGGTCAATATGGCTAACGAAAGCTGGCGAACCAACCGCATGATGGGTTGGGATCGAGTCAATGAGAAAATGGTTCCTGCGGATCTTCTCAAAGACAGCCACGAGCCAGAGGCCTAGGCAACTTCGCACATCGGTTCACCATTTTTGAGGGTGCGTTTCTCAAGATCCGTGTTAGAATCGAAGAGAGTTTTAACACGGATTCCCCACGCAACGCAACGCTCAGGCTATGGCAGAAGACTACTACAGTACGCTCGGTGTAAGCCGCTCGGCCAGCCAGGATGAAATCGCAAAAGCCTACCGAAGACTTGCACGCAAATTTCATCCGGACTTGAACCCTGATGATGATAGGGCCAAGCGGCAGTTTCAGCAGGTGCAAGTCGCCTACGATACCCTGAGCGATTCGGAAAAACGCAAGCTCTACGACCAGTACGGAGAAGGCTACGAAGCTTATCGCAACAGTCCCTTTGGTGCTGGCCAAGGGGGACCCTCTGGCTTCGATTTTCGAGATGCTTTCGAAAACACCGAAGGATTTCAATTCTTTGAATTCTTCAAGGGGGCTCGTCCTGGATCCGAGCCAGGTGGAGAATCGCCTCGTTCTCGCTCTCGCTCCCGCAGGTCTAGCTCGTCTTCTGGGCCGAGTTCTCGATCCTACTCCGACGATCTTCAAAGCCAAATCGGCGATATCGCTGCAGAGATCGCTGTTCCACTTAGGGTTATGATCGAAGGTGGCGAGGTTCAGTTCAAACTCAATCGCGGGGATGGTCGAACCGAAGAACTCAGTGTAAAGATTCCTGCGGACGTAACACCCGGGAAAAAAATTCGACTTCGAGGACTAGGACAACCAACCCGATCGGGCCAAAAGGGTGACTTGTTCCTCACGATCCAAATGCAGCCTCATCATGCTGTGAAGATCAATGGCAGCAACATCGAAATGAAGTTGCCGATCACCCTTTCAGAGGCAATCTACGGAGCCAAGATCGATGTACCGGCACTTCGAGGAGATGTGACGATACGGATCCCAAGCATGTGCGATAGCGGCAAGCGATTGCGGGTCAAAGGCCAAGGGTTGAAAGGGGCTGATGGACTTCGAGGTGATCTGATCATCGAACCACTGATTCAACTACCCGAGGAAATCCCCGAATCCTTAGAGTCGGTCATCAAGCAATTCGAACAAGGTTACGAGAAGAACCTTCGCGACGGCATTCGTTGGTAAAGGGCAATCTTTTGAATATCCTTCTTGCAAACGACGATGGTATCCATGCTCCAGGGCTAAAAGCCATGCGGATTGCGCTGGAGTCACTCGGACGTGTGACCGTCGTGGCACCTGCAACCGAGCAAAGTGGAGTTGGGCACTCGATTACTTATCTATCTCCATTGACCTGCAAGCAGATTTTCGATGGAGAGATTTTTCGCGGTTGGGCGGTCGAAGGATCGCCTGCTGACTGCGTCAAACTCGGGCTTACCGAATTGGCACCCAAGCCTACTGAGTTGATAGTCAGTGGCATCAATGGTGGTCTCAACGCAGGCATCAATGTTCTTTACTCAGGCACCGTTGCTGCTGCGATCGAAGGAGCATTCTTCCGAATACCCAGCATTGCTGTATCGCTCGAAGAGGATCCGCATGCGGATTTTGAGGCCGCAGGCTCGATCGCAGTGCAATTGATCCGCAAGATCCTCGATTATCAAGCCTTTGCACCGGAGCTATACAACATCAACGTTTCGACTCAGGCCACTCGCGATTATCGGTCCGGTAAAATGCCTCGCATTCATATCGTTCCCATGGGAGTCGAGCGTTATGGCGATCAATACATCAAACGCCAGGATCCTAAAGGACGCAATTACTATTGGTCGACCAACGATCCGCCACCCAAGCCAACCGAGCATGAGACAGACCTGATGGCCTTGGCCAAAGGGGCCGTGACGGTAACCCCACTGCAGTTTGACATGACCAAGCGCACCCAATTGGATATTATGCAGCATTGGAATCTCTCACTGGGTTCCGAGGGAACCTAAGATCCGCGATGATCCAGACATCCCCCTTGATCCTTGAAAACAAACGGATCGGTCTTCTGGGAAAACTCGGAGCGATGACCCGCAAGGAGGCTTGCCATTGGCTCAAACACTACCAAGCTACGGTTTCTGATAAGCTGATCGGAGACTTGGATCTGGTCATCATCGGTGCCGATGAATTGCCAGATGAAGACATCCAAGCCATGCTCAATGACAAGCTTCGAGAGCGTATCCGTCAGGGTGCAACCGTGCTGGTTCATGAACACGATCTGTGGGCCTCTCTGGGGCTTTTGGACGATCCATCGCACAAACAGCTTTACACTCCGGCAATGGTCGCGGGTCTTATCAAGACCCCAGTTAGCGCAGTTCGCCGTTGGCATCGTATAGGGATCCTGCCGAGCATCAAGGTCGCGCACAAGCTGCCGTATTTCGATTTCGAACAAGTTCAATGTGCTAAGCAAATTGCAGCTTGGGTCAAGCAAGGAGCCAAAGTCACTGACTTAAAAAAACAGCTCGATGACTTTGGCAGTCTCATTGCGAACCGAAGTTTGATCGATTTGGATATCCGCATCGATGGACGTCGTATCCTGCTGTACGACGATGGCAAGTTGATCGGCAGCCAGGGTCAATTGCATTTGAATTTTGACGAACCGACGGAGGATCAAGATTCCTGGCAAGAGCCGAGTATTCTGGCGATCCCTTCGCACGTTGGGCAAGCGACTTTGCGAGGCCCTCGAGACGCGCAGGACCAGGGGCCATCGACACGCGATGCGATGCTAGCGGCCGCCGAGGAACTTGAAGAAGCTGGAAGAATCCAGGAGGCCATCGAGTGGCATCGGGTGATCCTGGCCAAGTATGGTTCCAGTGCCGAGATCGTTTTTGGTTTAGGGGAGTTGCTCTTGAGGGCCGGCGAAGTTTTGGCAGCCCGCGAGCGATTCTACAATGCGATCGAGATCGACGAAGACTTTGTCGAAGCCCGAGCGAGTTTGGGATGCGTACTGGCAGATACCGGACAGGTTGACTTAGCGATCGCGGCCTTCGAAGGTGCCCTGGCCAAGGATGATCATTATCCAGATGTGCATTACCATCTAGCAAGATCGCTCGACGAGATCGGCAATACCCAAGAGGCGACTAAGCATTGGCTAAGGTTCCTGCAGTTATCACCCCAGAGCCCATGGGCCGACGAAGCCTTGGAACGACTCGGACGAATCTAAGTAAGCCCAGGGCATTGGCCCATGCAAGGCACGTCGTATTCCAGCGTAAATGATATTCGTTTTGCTGGAATTATCTCTGTTATGTAATTAAAATCGATCCATCTTTATGGTTCACCGAGTTCTCTGCGTCGGCCGAGTTCTCTGTGTCGATTGTGTTGTTCCAGGCGAACCGTTTTTGCAAAATCTGGAGCCAATTATCTTGTCCGTTCGAAAGTCATTCTCGCTTAGCCAAAAGGATCGTTATCGGCTTTACACTCGCTCTGAGGAGCTTTCTCAGGAATTGCGCGAGAAAGCGATTTTCATGAGAGTTGCGCGAACTTTTGATGATCCGTTTTTGCAATCTGGTTCTAACAAGGTCAAGGCTCAGGATTTCACATTGGCACCATGGGAGCCGAATCTGACCGATGGGCCGACCAGTTCGCGCTTTGCCGTAGTCGACTATAACTCCGACGACGAGGTGCTCGTAGCTCCCGCAAAGTGGCACGAGTCGGGAAGTGATTTCAGCGCGGAGAATGAACTTCAGAGAGATCAAGTCAGTATCTGGGCTCTGCTCCAACGCGCCTTGGATACATTTCAACACGGCAGTGCTCTTGGGCGCGTGATACCCTGGGGATTCGAGGGTAGCCGCTTGATCCTGGTGCCTCACGCAGGCTACGACAGGAATGCGTACTATGATCGCGAGAGCAAATCATTACAGTTCTACTACTATTCCAATGATGACAATGGCTCTATCGAATACACTTGCCGTTCGATGCATATTGTTGCTCATGAATTCGGCCATGCAATCCTTGATGGCATTAGGCCAAGGCTCTACGAAAGTGTAGCGATTGAATCGAACGCATTCCATGAATTCTTTGGTGATCTAACCGCTCTGCTGGTTTGCCTGCAAGACCGCAATATCCGACAGAGAACTGCGATTAAGTCCAATGGGGACTTTGAATCGGCGAGCGAATTTCAAGAATTGGCGGCGCGGCTTGGCGAGGCTCTATTGGATCGTCCTTACCTGCGTTCGTTCAAAAACAAGTCGACGATGAAAAAACTATCCGGTTCAACCAGCCATCACGATCTATCAGAGGTCTTATCAGGTGCTATCTTCGATATTCTGGAAAAAATCGGCAGCAAGATCAGCAAGAGGTCAACAAAGAGACCCAAGACGCCCAAGGAAATATTTTGGAACGCAACCAATACGATCCGTGGCCTAACGCTTCAATCCCTCGACTTGCTCCCGCCGGTGGATATCAGTTTTCGAGACTACGCATTTGCGATTTGCAGTTGGCATAAATTCTGCAATCCGGGTGACTCGAATCAACTCTTAAACATCTTGGGGATGACTTTTAAGTCCAGAGGGATTTTCGACATCCAAGACGTGGAGTCTCTGAGGATTTCCCAAGATAAACTCCTTGAAACTCACGGGGATGTTACAAATCCGATAGCCCAAAGCTTTGAACGATTGATGTACCGTCCCATTCGATTGGAACTCAATCGAAACATCGAGCAAGTGATGGAATCTCCCGAGTCGGCTTATCGCCTCTTGGATGATAATCGAGAGCAGCTCTTGATCCCTCTTCATTGCGACTTACAAGTGATCGATCTGTATGAGACTTTCAAATTCAACAGCGCCAATGAGCCGCTGGGAACCCAATACGTTTTGCAATACTTGTGGCGCCAAGACGTTCAGCTGATCGGCTCCCGCTTTGCACAATTCGAAGCCAAGCGAACCGTGATGCTCTGCGGAGGCACGCTGGTATTTGATCAAGTGGGGAACATTCTCAGTTGGTCGGCAAAACCAGGATCGGAGCCCTATTCGAGCCGATCGGGTAGTACGGGTCGCAAGGCGAAGTTTTGGAAATTTGCTTTGGCCTGCGGCAAGGCTCGGCGCAAAGCCCTTCTGGATGACCTAGCTCGGCAGATCGCTGACGGACAAGTTGGCAAGTTGATCCAATCTCCCCTTGGAATGCTCGGGAAAGACATTCCATCCCTGTTAGCAAAGACGATGCCCGATGGATCGATAGAGTTTCAACGTTCCCCGCATGGCCATCTTCGAAGCCAGACGACCAACCCAGACTTACTCGGACAACGCACATGGGAAATAAGCTTTTAGTTCGCGCTTACAATGTCGGATTCGGCGATTGTATCTACGTTCGTATCCCTAGTTCCAAAGGAGGGTTTCATATCCTCATCGACTGCGGAACTCTGGGGAATGTTTCGATCCTGCGATCCGCCATCGAGCACCTTAAAAGCGAGCTACCCGATGGCGACGAGTCTGGAAAGAAACGGCTCGACTTGATCGTTGCGACCCATCGTCACGCGGATCATATCAAAGGATTCGAGACGAAATCATTTGAAGGGATACAAGTCCGTAATATTTGGGTCAGTGCCGGCATGGATCCGAATCACCCACAAGCCGAGAAGACGCGCAGACTGCGAACGCTTGCCGAATCGAGCATGCAGCAGTTGGTCAATAGCGGTAGAGCCCTGAGCGGCGAAGTCGCCACGCTTGCATCGTTTTTCAGCGCATCGAATCAGGCTGCCGAGACGCTTATCACCAAGAAACTGCCAGCCCAAAATGGAATAAAGCCTAAATTTGTTCATTCGCAAATGACGCGAGACCAATTGAAACTAAAGGATTTACCAACCAAAACATCAATCGAGGTTTTAGCGCCAGAAAAAGACATCGATGGCTATTATCTCGGTAGAAGTACCGAAGAAGTATTAAAAGGTATGACTTACAAGTTCTCGAAGGAACAATCAAGTCCTATCGACCTCGGTAAGCAGTTGCCACAGGGTCAACGACCCAGAAATATCAGCATCGGAGATTTCGAGAGACTCCGGTCTCGCATGGGATCCAACGGGCTGGAGTTTGCAAGAAATGAATCCTCCATTCAGAACAATCTTAGCGTCGTACTCTTGATCACGTGGCGCAAACGCAGATTGTTATTTGTCGGGGATGCTGAGTGGAATGGAGAGTACAAGGAGGGTAAGCAAAATGGGAGTTGGAATGTTATGTGGGAACGCTACTACAATGATCGACTCTCGATACCGATCGACTTTCTGAAAGTTGGACATCATGGAAGCCACAATTCAACACCTTGGATATCCGATCCGATCAAACGGAAACAATCGCAAAGCAATCTTGGGATCGGGGCCCTTCTGGATACATTGCTTCCGAAAACTAGGGGTGGTAAGTCCAAGGCAGGCGCGATCGTATCGACCCAGCGGAGTCGCGAACCGACGATACCCGATGGTCCGTTATTGGTCGAATTAGGAAAGCGAGTCAAACCGACCCGCAAGTATTCGTTGAGCATGAACAGAAAAGGGATCGATCCGAGAACGATCTGGGAGCCCTTGGCAGGTTCGATGGAGAATCCCTATCAAGAACACGAGAAACCTTATCTGAACCAACCGCAACCGATGAGAACGGATCTAGAGGGGCATCTGACAGACCTTGCAGAATTGTATACTCAGATCGAACTTGAGCCTGGCGACTGAAGTACACTCGCACTATTCACTTCTGTGCCTTAAAAAATGGGTTTTTTGGGCATTTTAGTGGGTGAAAGCTCGGCTTTTTCGTACTCAGCTTCGCGGTACTCGTACTCGTACTCGAAACGCTTGAATCGACTCAAGGCGATTACCTTTTGAAGGAAACTGGAACCCCAGTATTTGGCCCGTTTGTCAACGACATCCCAATACGTCCCTTCGAGTATGAGTACGAGTACGAAGAGAATCAGTGGTATAAACTCTCAGCCACGATAATTCCCGAAGAACCAAAAAAAGAACCAAATGTTTAACCTATCATGAAGCTTGGAATCCTATCCGATATTCACGAGGCAAACGATTACTTGACCAGGGCGATCGATGAGTTGACTCGTCGCGGTGTTGAGCAATTCGTATTGCTGGGCGACTTGTTCGAAACCGGCAAGCAAGTGCAAGAGACCGTCAATATACTCAGGCAGGTCAACACTGCCGGTGTCTTTGGAAACCATGACTTGGGACTCGCAATCGACCCGGATCCAGAGACCTGTGAAAAGTACGGGCAGCAAGTCGTCGATTTCTTTCTGAACCTCAAGCCGCATCATCGCCACGGGGCTTTTCTCTTCTCCCATGTCAACCCCGCATGGGACGCTAGCGATATCCTAGCTTACTATCTGAACCCTTTGCCGTGGGAAGATCCCGAGTTTGGAAGATCCTTCGAAGCGCATCGGAGTTTGGTGCAATTCATCGGGCATTATCATTGCTGGCGTCATGCGATCGACGAAGTTTGGACCGACTGGAATGGCAACTCACCTGTGGTGTTCCCACACGGACATCGCCATTATTTTATCCATGAAGCGGTCTTCCAAGGCTGGTGTTCGGAACTAGATACGAACACGTCGGTGCTCACACCGATCTATCTCGCATAAATCGGGTGGATCACCTGATGACATCTTCCGCCAAAAACAGGTCAAACTATAATCCGTCAAAGCCGTCGAGTACGTTTTTCCGAAAGTCTTTGGGGTCTTCAATGGTTCGTTGTCTTGTCACCGGTGGGTGTGGTTTTATCGGGTCTCACATCGTTCGAGGATTGCTCGAAGCTGGTCACCAGGTGCGGGTTTTGGACAATCTGTGCACCGGCCATCGCAAAAACCTCGATGAAGTTGCCGATCAGGTCGAGTTCATTCAAGGAGACATCAACGACTCCCAGGCCGTGCAAGGTGCTTTGGATGGTGTCGAACGAGTCTTTCACCAAGCAGCCCTAGCCAGCGTACCGTTGTCCCTTGAACGCCCGCTGGACACCAACCATGCTTGCGTGACCGGTACGCTCAACATGCTTCATTGGAGCGTCAAGGCCAAGGTCAAGCGTTTTGTCTATGCCGCAAGTAGCAGTGCCTATGGAGATACGCCGACATCGTCGAAGCGTGAGACCGACTTACCGCAAACCCTGTCCCCCTATGCTGCGGCGAAGCTCGCTGGGGAATACTACTGCCAGAGCTATTTCCATAGCTTCGGTCTCGAGACGGTAGGCATTCGATACTTCAACGTCTTTGGACCTCGCCAAGACCCAAATAGCCCTTACTCGGCGGTTATTCCGCTTTTCGTCAGTCGCATTCTCAGCGGCCAGCAACCTTCGATCTACGGAGACGGCCTCCAGTCCCGCGATTTTACTTATGTAGCGAATATTGTTCGCGGGAACTTACTCGCGAGCCAAGTGCCCAACGTAGGGGGACGTATCTTCAATGTTGCCGACGGCAGGCAGACAACTTTGCTACAACTCCTAGAACTCCTTGCCAAACTTCTCGGAAAAGAAATTGACCCGGTCTTTCTCCCACCGCGCGTCGGAGATGTCCGCGAAAGCCTAGCCGATATCACCCAAGCCAGAAAAGTTCTAGGTTATGAACCAGCCGTCGGGCTTGAAGAAGGAATAAGTCGCACCATCGATTACTATCGGCAGATCGTCACGCAGCCCAAAGGGTAAAAACGATGCCCAGCGAATCTGCAGATGCTTTGCAGTTGGCCAAGTCGCTCGTCGAGCACATCCGGACATCCTACTACAAAGTAGTTGTCGCTTTTTCTGGAGGTGTCGATAGCGCTGTGGTGGCCGCTGCCGCTTACCGAGCCCTAGGCACCAACGCTATCGCTTGGACAAGCATCGGTGCTGCAATGCCTCAGGCAGATCAACTCGATGCGCAAAGCGTCGCTCAATCCATCGGGATCGATCATGTGAGGATTCCCACAAGCGAGATCGAGAACCCCGATTACATCGCCAATGGTCCCGATCGATGTTTTCACTGCAAGTCGACGCTATACGCGGCCATCAGCAAGTGGGCTCGGGAGCACGATTTTGAGACGATCCTCTCTGGAACCAATGCCGAGGATCTTGGAGATTATCGCCCTGGACTCCAAGCTGCGGCCAATTGGGGCGTTCAAGCTCCACTTGCGGATCTGCTTTACACCAAAGAAAACGTTCGAAGCATCGCTAAACTTTGGAGCCTCGAGGTGGCCGATAAACCTGCAAGCCCGTGTCTTGCTAGCCGTATCGCCTATGGCCAAGTTGTAACGATCGGACGACTCGGGCGCATCGAAGCGATGGAAAAATGGCTGAATTCTGAAGGCTTAAGCGATGTGCGAGCCCGGCTGCATGCGGACGAATTGCTCAGACTCGAAATCCATTTGCACCAACTCCCAGAGGCTGTGTGCGAACCGATGCGATCAAGGATTGTTTCCAAAGCCACCGAATTGGGCTTTCGGTATGTTACGATAGATATCCAAGGGCGGCAAAGCGGTTCGCTCAACCGTGTCCTTACCGACGCACAGAAAGGCTAACATCATGTTGGGTTGGGGAATCGTTGGATGTGGCATGATTGCTAAGTTCCATGCAAGAGCGATTCAAGAGATCAAAGGATCGAGGCTTATCGCTTGTTACGGTCGCGACAAATCCAAAGCGGAGGCCTTTTGCTCGGAGTTCGGCGGGCTACCCTACGATGACCTTCAGGCGATGCTCAAGGATCCGTCGATCGACATCGTTACGATCTGCACGCCCAGCGGCGCACACCTTGAACCAGGCATCGCAGCAGCCCGCGCCGGTAAACACGTCTTGGTCGAAAAACCACTCGAAATTACCACCAAACGCTGCGATCAGTTGATTGCCGAGTGCGATAAAAACAACGTCTATCTCGGAACGATTTTCCCTTCGCGCTTCCATCGCTCGGCGATCCTCATGAAGGCGGCTGTTGAACAAGGCCGATTCGGCTCGATCTCCGTGGCCGATGCCATTGTGAAATGGTTTCGAACACAGCAGTACTACGATAGCGGCAAGTGGAGAGGCACCTGGGCCCTCGATGGCGGAGGGGCTTTAATGAATCAAGCGATCCATAGCGTGGACCTTCTGCTGTGGCTCATGGGACCTGTGCGAGCCGTCAGCGCCATGACGGCTCTGAGAGCTCACGAAAGAATCGAGGTCGAGGATACCGCCGTGGCGACACTCGAATTTCAGTCCGGAGCCCTCGGAACTATCGTCGCTACCACCGCCGCTTATCCCGGCACTCTCAAACGTATCGAGATCGCCGGATCGCACGGCATGGCCGTCCTAGAAGAAGAGGCCCTCGTGCGATGGAGTTTTGCTAAGTCCACCAAGCAGGACGAAAAGATCCTCTCGGAGATGAAGTCCAACACAACCGGTGGAGGAGCCTCGGATCCTGCAGCCATCGGGCACGTGGCGCACCGCGAGCTGTTCAAAGACTTTGCAAAAGCAATCCAAGCCGGACTCCCTTCGCGGATCGATGGGACTGAAGGAAGGCGAAGTGTCGAACTGATCAATGCCATCTACAAGTCGGCAAAGACCGGCAAACGGATCTCGTTATAAACCCCGCCTTGAAGCTGGAGAAAATAGGCATGCACAGGCCCGATGATCCACAGGTCAACCTTCAGCAGGCGAGTGTAAGGGTTTCGGAGCTTCGCGATCAGATCCGCAAGCACGACTACCTCTATTATGTGGTAGCAGAACCGGTCGTCTCAGATTTGCAATACGATCAGCTCCTGAAGGAACTCGCCGATTGGGAAACCCGATTCCCGAGCCTCATAACTAACGATAGTCCGACTCAGAAGATCGGAGACCAGGTCGTTGAAGGACTTGCGCAAGTCGCGCACCGAATTCCGATGCTGTCGATCGACAACACCTATACCGAGGGAGAGTTGCGCGATTTTCTTCACCGCATTGAAAAGCTCTTATCGGGCGAACCAGTCGAGTGGGTTGTGGAATTGAAAGTGGATGGAGTCGCAGCATCGATCCGCTACGAGCAAGGCTCATTGGTAGCAGCAGTCACGCGGGGAAACGGCGAAGTCGGGGACGACGTGACTCACAACGCCAGGACGATTCGAGGACTACCGCTTCAACTCCAAGGAAAGCACATTCCGAAAACACTCGAAGTCCGTGGAGAGGTCTACATGACCAACTCGGATCTTGTTGAGCTCAACGAGCAACGAACCCGATCTGGAGAGGCCGAGTTTAAAAATCCTCGCAATGTAACGGCCGGCTCGATCCGCTTGCTCGATCCGAAAATCTGCGCCAAACGCAAACTTCGGTTCCTATGTCACGGCATGGGCTTTTGCGAAGGTTTGCCAGTTAGAACTCACATGGAATTTCTCGATAAGGTTCGAGAGTTCGGGGTTCCTATCACCCCGCTGGTGCAGTCGTTTCAAAGCAGCCAAGAGGTTGTCGTGCATTGCAATCGACTTGTTGAAAATCTGCATGAATTGGATTTCGAGGTCGATGGGCTGGTTATCAAAGTCAATTCGCTCGAGCAACGCGAGTCGCTCGGAGCTACCAGCAAATCCCCGCGCTGGGTAATCGCTTACAAAATCGAAAAATACGAAGCAGTCACGAAACTCTTGGCGATCAAGACGCAGGTGGGAAAGACCGGGACAATCACACCCGTAGCCGAGCTTGAGCCAGTGCAACTGGCCGGAACTACCGTCTCGCGAGCATCGCTTCACAATCTCGATGAGATCAAGCGCAAGGATGTTCGGGTCGATGATTGGGTGGTTGTCGAGAAGGCCGGTAAGATCATTCCTCACATTGTCCGGGTGGAGAAGCATAGGCGTGAGCGTGAGTTGCCTGAGTTTGAATTCCCAGAACAATGTCCGGAATGTGGCGAGAAGCTGGTCAAAGACACATCGGGCGTTTACATCCGTTGCGTTTCGAATCAGTGCCCGGCGCAGTGGCGACAGCGACTTCGGTATTTCGCGTCCCGCGATTGTATGGACATCGAAGGGCTTGGTGAAAAACTCGTCAATCAGCTTGTCGACGCACAGTTGGTAAACTCCTATGCTGATCTGTATGGACTGACGACCGATAAGCTTATGCAGCTTGAGCGGATGGGTAAAAAATCTGCGGAGAATATTTTGCAAGGGATACAGGCAAGCAAGCAGCGAGGTTTGTCGCGAGTCCTCAATGCGATAACCATAAGGCATGTCGGGCAGCGGGTCGCGATGGTTCTTGCGCGGCGATTCGGTTCGGCTGAAAACCTCCTGAATGCCACGCAGGAGGAGTTGGCCAATACCGAAGAGATCGGCCCGATCATTGCAAAGAGTGTGTTTGATTTTTGCCGAAGCGAAGAAGGATCGCAGGTTTTTGAGCAACTGCGTCATGCAGGGGTTTTGCTTTCAACCTCGCAGGAAGATTCGGTCGACCGTAGCGGGGTGTTTGCCAATAAAACGCTGGTCGTTACTGGCACTTTGGTGCACTATTCGCGTGATGAAATCGAGCGATTGATTGGTAAACTCGGTGGTAAGGCATCCGGAAGCGTATCAAAGAACACCGATTTTTTAGTCGCTGGCGAGGCTGCTGGAAGCAAACTGCAAAAGGCTAAAGAGTTGGGTGTTAGGATCCTCAGCGAAGAGGAATTTCGCCAGATGGCACAGCCCGGGGCTTGAGATTCGTTTGCCGAAGAGGCTCGGTTTGGAGTACACTGAGGGCATTGTGCTGGCATACTTCAGACCCGACCTTAGAGCAAACCTTATCCCGCGCCTTTGAGCCGTTTGGCCGATATGATCGAGTTAACGAACTTTGGTAAGGACTACGGCGAATTCACAGCCGTCGGTTCGGTCAATATGAAGATCGAGGCTGGGGAGTTGTTTGGATTCATCGGTCCAAACGGCGCTGGAAAAAGCACCTCGATCCGGTTTTTAGCAACGCTGCTTAAAAGCACCCGAGGCGATGGCCTTGTCAACGGTTTTAGCGTCAATAAGCAACCGATGGATGTTCGGCGAAGCATCGGGTATATGCCCGATGACTTTGGTGTGTACGACGGCATGAAGGTTTGGGAGTTTCTGGACTTCTTTGCTGTGGCTTATAAGATCGGGCGCACCCAACGGAAAAAAGTCATCGGAGACGTGCTCGAACTGCTGGATCTGACGCACAAACGAGATGATTACGTCAACGGTCTTTCGCGGGGCATGAAGCAACGGCTTTGTCTGGCAAAGACGCTTGTACACGATCCACCAGTTTTGATCCTCGATGAGCCGACGAGCGGTCTGGATCCTCGGGCTCGAATCGAGGTTAAAGCCCTTCTGAAAGAACTACGGAAGATGGGCAAGACGATCATGATCTCTAGCCACATCCTTTCGGAATTGGCCGACTGCTGTACCTCCATCGGTATCATCGAACGCGGACAGTTGCTTATGCACGGCCCGATCGATTCGGTCTATCGCCAGATGCGTCGCAATCGAATCGTCGAGATACGATTCGTCGAAAACCAAGATGCTGGAATATCGATTATTCGAAGCGACCCGACGATGCGTGGAATCGAAATCGATGGCGACCGTGTGACCGCCGAATTCGAGACCGACGATCAAGGCCTTGCTGGTTTGATGAAGAGACTCATCGACGGTGGGGTCAAGATGCGATCCTTCAGCGACAAAGATCCGACGCTCGAAGATGTCTTCATGCTGGTCACTAAAGGCCTAGTGGCTTAGAGATCGAACCAACTCTTTAGAGAGTCATCGCCATGAACCGTCTTTTCCAGTGGATGCTCATCGGCATGGTTCGGTTCTACCAGCGAGCCATCAGCCCACTGCTGGGTAGCAACTGCCGCTTTTCACCCAGTTGCTCGCAATACATGATTGAGGCGATCCAAAAGTACGGGCCGATTCGCGGCTTGCTCAAAGGTCTTTGGAGGATTTGCCGTTGCCATCCAGGGACACCTGGGGGCTACGATCCACCTTAGTCCCGTCGATCGTCATTCGAATCCATTGATGATCTGAATCGATCGTTGGGAATCCGCACTCGCGATCGATGATCTTTAAACCTCGTGAAACCAGACCGTGGTCGATCGGGATACCAACGATCCCCAACCCGCAGGGCCACGTCGCATAGTATCCTCGGTAATGTCTTGAATCGACCAACCCTGTGCTCGATAGCAGTTCCTTGAACGCGACACTCCAGGGGGTGATATTCATGTCCCCTAGGACGATCGACTCCCCGGGGGATTGCTTGACCCAGTTGGCGATATCAGCCAACTGCTGATCGCGAACTCGAAATCGGCCTTGCTCGTTGGGAGATGCGGTATGGACTCCCAGAATACTGATCGGAACATCGATGTTTTCCCCGGCAGGGATCCGTGTTTCAAGGGCAAGCATTTGAGATGGGCCTATAACGAGTTCTCTAGATCTCGTCCCAGGAACTCTGCTGAGAATCGCCAGACCTTGTGTGTTGTTGCGAGGTGCCCACAGCGAATAAGGGTAGGACTTCGAAAGACTTTCAAGTCCTTTGCGATGTTCGGGTGTCACCTCGATCAGCAGCAGCACATCGGCATCGAGACTCTCGATCGTTTTTTTGATCGTCTCGTATTGATCGTTTTGAATAAAAACGTTCCACGAAGCGATCGAGAGCGTTCGTTTGGGTTTATTCGTTTGGACAATCCCAGCAAGTGGTAGGGCCGTCCACGGTTCGGCGACGCTACACAGATAGACTGTTGGTGTCAGTAATATTGCTGCGTGCAATAGCCTCGAAAAAAGTGGAGCTCGCCACTGATGCCACCATCGTAGCACCAAATCCAATACCAAAACACAAATCATCGCGACTGCGAAATGCCACTGACTGTGGTTGGCCATCTCAAAGAGACTATTGTCGTTCCAGTTGCGATTCACATATATAGCGCCCCATGCTGGCAGGGACGCAAGCACCGAAACGATGAACCAGATAGCGAGCCCAAAGGTCCAACTTCGAGGCTTTCTTTTCGCTTTGATCTCCATGGGTTGGGTGCCTTTTAGATTGCACGCAACCAATCGGGTCTTGCCTGTTCAGGCATGGCGTTTCTCAAAACCTTGAAGACTTCCTGAGTCCCTGACGCTCGGATGCTCTCGATCGCACCCTCGACAAATGCCACATGATCGAGCCTCCCAACAGGCAGTCCATGACTTAGTAGATCCGTAGGTAGCAACACCACCAAGAGCGATTCGACTTGAGGGTGGCTAAGTACCGCTAAGGCTCGCAAGCGGCTGCTGTAATCCTCAAGCTCAATCGTTTGATTGCGAATTCGGATCGCGTCGGGCAAGACGACTCCTGCAAAAAGGTTCTTGGATTCCTGCTCCGCAATCCAATTCTCGATCGGATCTGTGCATGATTCATCGTAGCTTGCAACCAGCAGACCATGGATTGCGATGCGAGCATTTCTGCTTGCCGGGAAGAGCATATCGATGACCGCTTCCCCAACAGGCTGCGGTTTTCCAAACATGGGAACCACATGGCTCGAGAGAGAAGGGCCAGCATTGACCTCGACAACCGCTCCTCGCTGGGGAGCTAATGGTTCAGAGATGTTTTCAGCGAGAACGTCCAGACCGGCGACATCAAGCCCCACAACTTGGGCGGCCAAAACGGCTTGAGCAGCCGTCAACTCATGAACCTCATCGGTGCAATCGGTTGTTAAATCACCTGTGCGTCGAACCAAGACCTGTCGACCTAATTCAGGGATCGACTCAAAGGTAAGCCCTTGTCTATCCAATTCGATTTTGGCTGCTGTATCTAGCTTCACCTTATCGAGCGGGTCGTTGTAGGCTTCGCCACGTCGCGGGTCTTTATTCAATTCAATCACTAATTGTTCAACGGTCGATGACCCATCGCCCACAACATATTCACTGTGCCCTCTGCTGGCAGCAACCATCCGTCTGCCAACCACTAATAAACGGTGGTGCTGTCCCTTGGCAAACTGTTCAACCATCACCTGTTTTGTTTGGCCGTCTTCGATCGCCCAATCATAGGCTTTCATGATCTGGTCTTGTTGCCTAAGCTCGATCGAGATCCCACGCTGATGATTGGCATCCTTGGGTTTGACAACCACTGGCAAACCAACTTCTTGAGCAGCGGCCCAAGCGTCCTGTGGACTGCTGACCAAACGACCAAGTGGAACCGGTACGCCGACGTTGCGGAGTAGCCGCTTCGTCAAATCTTTGTCGCTTGCGATCGATTCAGCAATCGCGCTCGTTGCGTCGGTCTCTGCGGTCCATATTCGCCGCTGATATTTGCCTTCACCAAGTTGGCACAACGATTGATTCGTTAGGCGATAATAAGGAATCCCGCAGGCGGTGGCCGCATCGAGGATTGCTCGCGAACTTGGCCCCAAGCGGACGTCGTCGGCATAATCAAATAGCTCTCTAAATTTAGAGGCGATTGGGTACTCATCTCCCCGCTGGCAAGCTTCGATCAGTTCGTGAGCGAGTGTAAAGCACTTTAGAGACAGTTGATCCTCTTCCATCTCTAAGGGAAGAACCCACTGGCTTTCGCAATCCTCGTGCGATGCGAGTGACTCCGCAGGACTTAGTGACTTTACAGGTACACCGGACATAGCCGACATCCACTGAGCGACCCTGAGCCAGACCTCGCCTAAACGCATCGTTGAACTCGTCGGGCTAGAAAGTTCTTCGACAACCCTACGCGCTGTGGGTACGCTTTGAGGATGCGTTGTTGTAAATCGCCCCGAATCGAGGAACTCTTGCAAAGTTCGAACGATACGGCTCAAGAATGGCACTCTTCGCAGCGCGATGTCTGGAGAAAGATAGAGTTCCAGAACGCTACGACTCGACCACCTATTGGGCCCTCGCAAAGGATGGGTTTGCCACAGAGTCATTTCACCCCGGTTGTTGATCGCAAGGCTACCTTGTCCTCTCCCGATGCAGGCGGGGGCGGAAGCAGCTTCGGATTCCAATAGGGTTTGCCATCGAATCCTTCCGGAGCTACCAATGGCTTAGCCAAAGGTTGATTCGTATTCGAAGGATTCGGCAAGAGGCTCGGCGGAGTCAAAGTCGCCTTGGGTGTTGAGCCAGGAAAAGGACTAGCAATCGCCGCAGGATCGTTCGATAGCGATCGGCTCGTCGGATAACTTGGAGATATGTTCGAAGCCGGTCGATCGATCGGAACGATGGGAAGTCGGTTCATCGGAACCATCTTTGTTACCCTTTCGTCTCGATCGCTCCAAAGCCCCGCCGAAGAGGTGCTCGGAATCGCTGGACTGCTAGGCATGTTCGAAGTGCTCGGATATACCGGTGCCGTCGGATTCAATGGAGCAACCGGCGGTGGGGGCAAGGTAGGTGCAATCGATGCAGGATCGAGAGTTGCACCGCTTGGTGGCAGGACAAGACCGTTAGATGTCGGAGCCGTTGCGTTGGCCTGAGTTACCCCTGTCGGAACCGAGCCGGGTTGAGCCGGTAAATAGGTCACCGGACCCATCGGTGTCACGGAGGTCGCACCCGGAACATTCGGTGGTGTAAGGTTCGATGGGCAAACACCCCCTGGGCACGGGGCTTGTCCACTGGTTAGCGGTGTTGCTAGCGATGCACCAGTTGGATTTCCATAGTAGACAGCGCTGGAAAGGCCATTTGTGTTGGCTGTAATATTCGCCGCAGGCAAACTGGTGGAACTCGCAGGAGCGATGCCTGTCTGGGGCAAGTACTGAACCTGTGGGTAGACCGGCAGCGAGGGAGCGACTGCCGTAGGTGCTGGGCTCGCAAGAGGAGCAGGACTCATCGCATAGGTGTTCGCAGCGCCCGTTGGGTAGTAACCCGGTTGGTTGATCGCTGGCCACTGGTTTGAAGCTTGGGCATAGGAACCACCCACGGGCGTCGGCGCAACGAGCGGAACGCGTTGGGCTTGGTACTGGTAGGATGTGCAGGGCTGGAGCGACGTGACTGTGGTCCCATAATTCGGATCGAACTGGGTCACCGGGCGATAGTAAGTCACAGGAGTGCGTTGCCATTGGGTATCGTAGGCGGCCGTTGGCATCGCCGAGGCGACAGTTTGAGGAAAGCCATTAGGCAAGACGTTCCCTTGGCTCGGTGGGAGCATCCCGTAGTTTCCGTAGTAGCTTGTCATCGACCCATTGGAGGGAGTGATTGGAACGACGGGAATCATAGGTCGGCCCGCCGAGTATCCAGCAGCTTGTGAGGGGTTCCCGCCAGCGTAGGGATTTGACACCGGGTAGGGGGTACCTACCGGATAGGGGGCTGGGGATTTGGATCCGAAACAGCACTGAGCTTGGGCGTATTGAACCTGGACCAAGGGTGTCATTGCCAGGGCAAAGGCCGATTGGATCGCTAGGCGTAGGGGTTGCTTCAGGTACTTCATGAAAGAGAGTTTCCGAAAAGGCTTGCGCGGGTCATCGACATATCAGATGCCATGCTAGACACGGTGGTCAACACGGACTTTAGTATATTCTGGAACGCCCGAAAAGAATCCGAAAATCTGGTTCCAGTTTTAAGGCTCCTAGCGATAAATCGGGCATCCCTTGCGTTGGACACCCGGTGCTTGCAGAAACCGCAAGAGCCTGCAAAAACCCCTATTCTGCGCAGATTAACAGCTCTAGCTAGCCAAGGTCGTCTAGTGCCTAAGGTCTTTCAACGATCGAGTCGAGAGCCCACTGGGATGATCAAGAGGGGGCAGTGCGCATGTCGCAGTACCCGTTCGGAATGCGAACCGCGCAGGGCGTCTAAAAAACCATCCCTTCCATCGGTTGCCATGACAATCAAACCCGCGTTTATCTCTTTGGCATAGTCGACAATCACACCAACAGGATCCCCTGGAAGAAGCTTCAGATCCCAATCCCAGTCACTGTGCTTGGGAATCTCGATCGGCGGCATACTACTTTCATCTCCCACGTGCAGCGCCGTTACGCGACCTGCAGCAAACTTCAAATCCTTAAGGATGCCATCTAGTGCATCGATACTCGGTTGCGGATCGGGTTTGTCACAAACTGGTAGGAGGATTCTTTCGAGTTCCAAATGACCATGGCTTGGGGATACAAATCCTTGTACACCGACGGGTAAAAACAAGACCGCCTGTTGGGCTCTTCTTCCAATGGGTTCCCCAACAGATCGCCTGAGCCAACTCATACGTCCATCCTTGGTATGCACAGCAAGAACGATGAGATCTGCAGGATGCTTTTCTAGGTAGCTCAAGGTACCTGCTACAGGATCGGATTGCTCAAGAATCGCTTTGTGGACTTGTATTCCCAAATCGATGACCGCTTGGCGATCGCTCTTGGGCGGAATCGATCCCCATCGCTCAAGCATCTGGCGGACCCCAGGGAAATCCTCCCAGTCGGCTTGGTCTTGTGTGTCCACATGCAAAATGTCTAGCTTGCCTTGGATCGATAAGGCGATCTTCAAAGCATGCGCGAATGCCAACATACTCGCATCGGAGAAATCGGTTGGATGGAATACCGAATAGATCGCGCTGGATTCCGATGGATGCTGATCCATTTGTATCACCTCACTGAAGCTGCAAGCAAGTCGAGCAAAACGAAGTCCTCTATGTCCCTCGTTGCATCTTAGTCTCCAGCGACCTAGATTAAAACTTCAGTTCTAGGCCAACATCGAATCCATGGAAGAGGATCGTTGCATCCGAACTTGTGCTAAGCGAAATGTTATCGGATAACGGCACTGGTGCTTGATCATCCACAGTGGCCAACCCCGATAGAACCATCCAGCGGTATCCACCGTAGAGCCCCGCCCAACTTCGCAATTGATAACGGGTCCTTAAATGAACTCCAAAGGATGCTGCAAGTGACAAATCTTCATCACCTGCAAAGGCTCGTTTGCCACCGCTGGTGCGCGCGTCGATCGATGCGTCTGCAAAGTTTGCATACAGACCGCCATCGATTGCTCCACCGACAGCCAGCCTTTGACTAATGGGTCTCCAAAGCTCCATCCCGCTGGCCATGCCTACAAGCAGATTGCTGGTGTCGATTCGGTAGAGCCCCTCTTGAGTCCCTCGCACAGATCGAAAACCATACTGCTCACTGTAATCGATCATTCGAAGCCCAAGACTGCTATTGCCGATATCATCCGTAAGCCAACGGCGGTTCAAATCGTATTGCCTGTAGCCAGCCGAATGCTTCTGCTGATGCAAATCGGCATCTTGGAAAGGTGCAAGCCACTGTGGATCGTTTGAACTAACCGAAGAATTCACGGGGCCTGTCGAATCCAAACCGCGATTCCAATTCAGCGATCCTAGATAACTGAATTCATAGCAATCAATCGGATTGGTCAAATAACCTATCGTTATTTGATTGGCTAGATCCGAACCAAAGGTTCCGAGCTGCCCGGCTTGCGAAAGTGTATAACTTTCATCGCCGGGCCTCCTTAAACCAACGGTCGCATAACGTCCAACCCAATGCGGACCGGTCCAAGGTTGGCTCGGTGGTAACGCTCGGGCCGTCGGCAGCCGAGAGGCTTGCGGTTCAAAACTTTGCACCGGGCTAGGCATAGGTGCAGTTGTCATAGCCGCCGTTGTCATAGCCGCCGTTGTCATAGCCGCAGTTGGCATAGAGGCTGTTGGCATAGAGGCTGTTGGTAAAGCCGCTGTTGGTAAAGCCGCTGTTGGTAAAGCCGCTGTTGGTAAAGGCGCCAGCGGTTGAATCGCATCAGGCCGGATTTGTCCAGCACTGGCAGTCACTGGAGCGAATTGCTGCTGAGGGCTAGCAACAGGTGGAGGTGTTTCGAGACTCCCCCTTGGACGAGCTTTCGCCCCAGGAAAATTGCCGCCTGATGCTTGAATGCCAGCTGCCGCATTGGCCTGTTCCATCAACTTCAAGTAGTCTTGCGAGGTTAGCGGACCTGGAGCAAGCAGATCCGCTTGTTGCGCACTTAGAGTTGCACACCAGCCCATGACCACTGCCAACATGGTACCAAAGACTAGTTTCGTTGCAATTTGTTTGCCTGCCATCTGTAAACTAACGAATCTCGATTCGATCGATAACCGGCACAAGTACCATCTTGCGGATTGCTTCAAGTACCTTCTTGGCTTGCTGATTATTCTCGGCGATACCTTTCACCACCAAAGAACCCTCTTCGGTGGCTTGTACTGTCACATCTGCGGTGGGTGCAAGACGAGTTACGATTGCCTGCATTTGTTCGAGGCTTACGCTCGCCGAGGAGCTTCGCGCCCAAGGTCTCTGCACGACGACTTTGACGTACATGGGTTTATGCAATTTGCCCATGTTGACTTCGATCATTGTTTCCCCGGTCTGATCAGCCACGATGAATAGGCGATTTCCGTTGCACACAACTTGGCAAACCGAGCTATCGATCACGTGCAAACGCGAGATCGTCCCGGTGACCTGCAGGGCGCGGATGTCTTGCGATTCAAGAAACACCTTCTCGGTCGCTTCGACCTCGCCGGGTATACTCATCGGGCCGGCGGTGATCAAAACCTGCGCTCCGGGCTGGCTAAGAACCCCATCGGTTTTGGCTTGGCTCGACCGATTCAGACTCGAAATGGCTTGGATTTCCTCGGGTGTTGCATCGACACTCGGTAAAGCCATAATCGTTGGAGCAGCAACAACAGGACTCTGTGGCGAAGGATCCGTAGCAACCGACAGCGAAGGGGCTATGGCTGGGGGCATTGCT
>Ga0082207_1000095_pt1 | contig 53657 bp, 39 predicted proteins | sample LakMenEpi10Aug09_FD_71540 | JGI IMG/M metagenome (GOLD analysis project Ga0082207, IMG submission 71540) | reverse complement strand
TTATCACTAAATTAAGCTAAAATAAAAGAAATAGTAAAATCCTCACCAGTATATGGTTACATCAACACAACCCACAACTCAAACCTTATACGATCAAGATTATTACCTGTGGATAAGAACAACCATTAACCAACTTCGCACAGGACAATTTTCCGCTGTTGATTTAGAGAATTTATTAGAAGAATTAGAAACTATAAGTAGAACTCAAAAACGAACAATTACAAATTTATTAATTAAGCTATTTGTCCATTTACTAAAACTCAAATATTGGGATAGTGAAAGAGAACGTAATCAAGGACATTGGCTAGGGGAAATTAGAACATTTCGCAGAGAGATAAAAGATGAACTTAAAGATAGTCCTAGTTTAAAACCTTACATTTTAGAAATATTTGATGAATGTTATCAAGATGCTAGATTAGAAGCATCAGATCGTTCTCAACTTCCTATTGATATATTCCCTATTATCCCCATTGGTTCATTAGAACAAATTTTAGATGATTGGTTGCCAATACAAAAAAATGAAGGATGAAATTTTGTACCATTTGTGTAAGTCTCCTAAAAATTAAGCTGCTGATAAAGACTTACCTAAAGTTTTTGGTTCTGGGAGGGGTTCACCATCTTCTAAACAAGATTCAATTAACATTTCTAAGACTTCCTGAGCATTGTCTAAAGCTTCTTGATATGTGTCTCCATGTGTATGACAAAACTCCCCCCATTCAGGCAGACTGACAACAAAACATTTATCTTCTTGAGACCACTGAATAATTATCGTGTAATGATAGCTCATTCTTCTTCCTCTTGAACCTTTTTAATTTCTTCTATTCTTTTGATAGCATTACTAACATCTTTTTCCTGATATTCTTTAGCGTCTTTTCCATCTGCACTACTAATTTAACCGCAAGTAGTATACAAGATGTGGGGATAAAGAAGATAAATATTAAGATTCATCACAAAAAAAATGAAGGATAAAAAATTCATCCTTCACCCTGCAAAATTTATGGTTTTTATTTCCTTATTTCTCAACACCTGTATGGACAGTTTTTACCCATTTAAGGCGTTTTGGTCGGAAAGACATTCGCGCCGTTGTGCTACTCATAACTACTAACCAATGCAACATATATAAACTGCCGCGAAGGGTTTGTAAAAGTACCATTAAATAGGTAGATGGTTTGAATTGTTGATCGGAACGGACGTTCTTTAAACCAGCAAACATTCCGACTACTGACATTCCCAGAGAAAAGCCAGTTACAGAACTTAACATAGGTGGACGATGACGAGCGATCGCCATTAAAATATCTGGTATTGCTGCTGTTGGCAAAATATACATTGTCACCATAAAGATCAACAAATCCCAGGTTTTCCTTGTCCCCATGCGGTTTTTGAGAATCAGATCCCAGTAGTCTAAATAACGTTGATAACCACCTTCTGCCCATCGGTTACGTTGATGCCAAAGGGCTGTAGCATTAGTAACACCTTCTTCTTGCACCGGCGGATAAAAAACGCATTCAATATCCCATTTATCCAGATGTAAACGGATAGTTAAATCCAGATCATCAGTGATAGTTTCCTCATTCCAACCACCGCAACTTGCTAACGCTTGACGACGGACAAATTGACCATTACCTCGAAGTTCACCAATCCCACCAATAGCAGTGCGCTGTTGTTGAAACCAAATATCCAACAACATTTCCGCCATTTGTCCCTTAGTCCAAAAATTTTCCTTAGCATTGGCGATCGCTTTACGCATTTGTACCGCCCCTACCCGTTCTTTTTGAAACAACGGAACTATTTGTAATAGTAAATCTGGTGTAACTTGAGCATCAGCATCAAATACAGCAATAATCTCTCCCCTTGTCAGCGGTAATACTTGATTTAATGCTCCTGATTTGCCACCACTAGCATCAGGATCACGTCTAAATACATTTAGTTGTTGATATTCCTGCTTGAGTTCGGCTAATAATTGAGGTGTGTTGTCTGTACTATTATCATCAATAATCCAGACTTCATATTGACCATTACCGTATTCCAAATTACACAAATTTTTAACTAATCTGGTAATTACTGCTTCTTCATTTTTAGCTGCCACCAAAACAGAAACAAAGGGCAAATATCCCTCCATTTTGTGGGAATGGTAGCGGGATTTTGCGAACATAATCCCCAAAGCGTGAACCCCTAGCATTGTTGTCAGTCCCAGGACAAATATTGAACCCCAAGAGACTAAGTGTAGGGTAATAGTGCCACTCCAGACTATAGTTAAAACTAGAGCAGCTTTGCCTCTACGGCCTTGAAATCGGGCTGGTGGTAGAGACACAGAATCTGTCCTTATTTCTGATTCTTCATCTACTGACAGGTCAGCGAAGATAGAATCCAGGGGATCAGAATTTCCGTTATCAGCATCATTTTCAGGACAGAAATTCGCCGGCATAGGTTACATCATTCAAAAACATCTATGCTATGTAGCTTTTATTTACAGAATAATACTGTAACAGATTTCTGTCCCCCTAATTATAACTGACTGAAAAATTTTTCAGCCAACCCCATTTAAAGTTTAATTTCTGCCCTCAATACTGTTGTATCACTTGTATTTGTGATTTGGAAACCAAGTTTTTCACATATTCGCTGCATACCTAAATTATCAACTAAAATATCAGCATAGATACAGCAATTTTTCTCATTTTTACCAACTTCTAACAATTTGCGGAGTAATTCTGTCCCTAAACCTTGATGTTGGTATTTATCACTTACTAACATAGCAAATTCTGCTGCATTACTGCCATGTAATTTACTTAATCTTCCTACGGCTAATATTTGCCTATTTTCTATTTCAGGATTTTGGTATTCTGCAACTAAAGCCATTTCTCGATCATAGTCAATAAAACATATTCGTGTTAGTCGTTCATGGGTAATGCGTTGACTCAATTTAATGAGATGAAAATAACGGAAATAAACACTTTCTTCTGATAGGGTTTTATGAAATTCTACCATTAATGGTTCATCTTCGGGACGAATAGGACGAATGGTAATTGATGTACCATTTTTCAAGTTCCAATTACTAATATATTGACTAGGATAGGGACAAATGGCTAATTTTGGTAATTGATATTTTTTAATATCAGCAGAATGTAAAACTATTCGCGCATCTAAAGCAATTAATCCTCTAGAATTTTCTGGAGTTGGTGGAAAAGCCAACAATGGATTAATATCAATTTCTTTAATCTCTGGTTGTTCCACAACTAATTGACTAAATTCTACCATTAATTGTGCCAGATCGGGGATATTAATACTTTTTTGTCCTCTAACTCCTTGCAATGCTGTATAAATTTTAGTTTGTTCCATCATCCGTTGTGCTAAGGTAGTATTCAAAGGTGGAATTGCAATGGAACTGTCTTGAAAAACTTCTACTAATTGTCCCCCAGTCCCAAATAATAATACCGGTCCAAATTGTGGATCTAAACTACTACCAATAATCAATTCATAACCATTATTTTTTACCATTTTTTGTACGGTAACGCCGAGAAAATCGGCGATTTCTGCTTTCTGTTTTATTGATGTTTCAATATTTTGATAAGCCCGTTTTACCGATTCTGCATTTTGGAGATTTAAATGGACACCACCCACATCACTTTTATGGGTAATTGTTTGAGAATAAAGTTTTAAAACAACAGGATAACCCAGATTTTCTGCACATTCAACTGCTTTATCTGCACTTTGGGCAATGTAACTAGCAACCACAGGAATACCATAAGCGGCTAAAATTTCCTTAGATTCAAATTCCGTGAGAATTGTTCTTTTTGCTGTTCTAGCGGCTTGAATAATATTATCAACTATGGCACAATTACGAGTATTAACATCAGAATTTAATGTCGGTAAAACTGGAGTTTCATAAATACCACGAAGGTTATAACTTGACTTCCACATATAACTAAATACCCGCGCTGCTGTATCGGGATAAGCATAAGTGGGAATACCTTGACGGTTAAGAATTTGTTGTCCCACAGCTACATCAGTACCACCCATCCAACTGGCTAAAATCGGTTTATTCGACATTTGTGAGTAGGGTTTTAATTGTTCGGCTATTTGGGCAGGATCTGTCATTGCTTGAGGTGTTAAAATCACTAATAATCCATCACTATTGGGGTCTTTTGCAACAATTTCTAAGGCTTTTTGATAACGTTGGGAATCAGCATCTCCTAAAATATCAATAGGATTATTATGACTCCATTGCGGTGGTAAAATTTGATTGAGAGACTTCATAATTTCGGGAGAAATTATTGCTAATTGTCCACCATTTTCAATTAAAGCATCTGTTGCTAATACTCCTGGACCACCAGCATTAGTTAAAATCGTTAATCGTGAACCTTGGGGACGGGGTTGTTTTGCCAATACTTCTGACATATCAAATAAATCAGAAATACTATTAACTCGTAATACTCCACAACGGCGAAAAGCTGCATCTAGAACAGTATCATTTCCTGTTAATGTACCTGTGTGAGAAGCTGCGGCTTTAGCTGCGGCTTCAGTATGACCAGCTTTAATGACAATTATGGGTTTTATTAAGGCCACTTCTCGCGCTGCTGACAGAAAAGAACGGGCATTGCCAATAGATTCCATATAAATTATAATACTTTTAGTATGGGGATCATCTCCAAGATAATAAATTAAATCTCCCCAGCCAATATCTAACATTGAACCAATGGAAATGAAGGCACTAAAACCAACATTTTCCTGTAAACTCCAATCGAGAACTGATGTACATAATGCTCCACTTTGACTAATAAAACCAACTGTTCCTGGTAGTGCCATTCTACTAGCAAATGTAGCATTTAAACCGGAAATTGGATTCATTACTCCTAAACAATTTGGTCCAATAATTCTAATTTTCTCTTGGTGGGCTTTTTGCAAAATTTCCTGTTCTAAATCTCGACCTTTTTCACCTATTTCTTTAAATCCAGCAGAAATAATAATTGCTCCTTTAATTCCAGCGTCAACGCAATCAGAAATAATTTTTGGGACTGTAGATGCAGGGGTAGCAATAACAGCTAAATCTATTTTTTCAGGAACATCAAATATACTAGGATAAGCTTTAATTCCTAATATATTAGAATGGTGAGGATTCACGGGAAAAATTGTTCCTCCAAAGGGATTAGTTATTAAGTTCCAAAGTAGATTTCGTCCCACACTTCCGGGTTTTTGACTCGCACCAATAACGGCAACAGTGTTAGGTGAAAAAATCGCATCTAATGGGTTTAATTTCTCTGGATAAAAGATATTATAAGGCTTGTTAGTGATTGGTTTAATAGGTGCTTCCATGATTACCTTTTTATTTGCTTGTATTGAGAATTTGCATAATTTTAAATATAGCAATTACTATACCTTTTTCTGCTGTTGGTGAAATGCGATCGCTGATTTCAAAATTCACTCCTGGAACTGAAATTAACCATGCTGGAGGAGAATAACCATAGAGAATTTGAGAAAAAGCAAGCAGGGATGATGGATGACTAATATGAGTATTGATAATATTCAAATCAGACGGTAATAATAATTGTACCTGCACCTGATTAGATTGGGAATTGACACAAGCATCAACAAAAATTCCTAATTTGACATTTGCTAAAAATGCAGCTAAGTCTGGTGTTAATTGATGAACTGCAATGGATTGTACAGATGATAAATAACAATATTTTATAGCCTTTGCTACTTGTTGTCCAATGGCATCATCACCACGTAAATCATTGCCATAACCAATCACCAATGTAGTTAACATAATTTATAGTTGATTTTTATAATTTACTTGTTCTAGAAACCGCCAAATTACTAATAGTTGAGATAATTCACTTGAACCAATACATTTTTGTTCTACACGAGATATACCTTCATCTAAAGCAATACCTGTAAAATTAATAATTTGCTCTTCAAGATTAGCTATGGTTTCTTGGGGAAACATACCATCCATTTGAATACACATAACTTTTCTTCCCCAAAAAATACTAGGAACAGCAGACAATAGAAAAGGACAATGATTATTACTTAATATTGCTCCCAAATTAAAAGGTAGAGGAAGACTAGGTAAAGGAGATTCTGAGGGTTCAACAATTAGTTCCACTTTCAGACATCCAGCAGGTGATTTTCTTGTGTATTGAGGATGAGCTAAATCTGCAATTTGACTATAATAAAGCTTGATTACTATGTCGGCATTTATTTCTTGAAACTCAAGCCAATGTTTATAAGCAGCAGCCCTTTTCAGCATTTCCTTTTCTAAGGCTTCTGAGGAATGTCCCCTTTGATTGACATCTCGCTCATATTTCCAATCCCATTTAATCGCATATTCTGGATCAACATAGATTCTGAAATCGAGAAAGGACAATAATTCTGGATAGAGCGCGTGTAATCCTTCTATAATCACAATTGGAGTAGGTTCTAAGGCTACTGGCGCATCAAATTGACCTGTGTTATGATTGTAAATAGGAATATAAGCGACTTTTCCTTCTTTAAGTTGATTGAGATGATGAGCTAATAAGTCTAGATGATTAGCATTGGGATCTAGAGGAAGTATACCACTAATAGAACGTTCATCCCGATCTTCTTTATGATAGCCATCCATAGCAATAGTTTTAACTAAATCGCTACCAATTAATTTTTCGATTCTATTGGTATAAGTAGTTTTGCCACTACCACTATCACCAGCAATACCAATAATAACGGGTTGTTTTAATTCTTTAAGTAGGTTACGAAAACTAGTACAAGTTGGTTTAGTGAAATTAGTTTTTTCTTTTTCTGTGTTTGGTATTTGTACCATGATTTTTAATCCTTTTCATTTTACAGCACTTCCCGATGTTATGAGGTACATATCTAGTGGGAAAGATGCCCGCACCACAAGAGTTTTATATTCAATTTTGTACCCCATGAGAGCGGAAAACTATAGGTCATTTTCCTGGTTCTCAAATTTCTTGAGAAACTTATTAATAACTTACGCAAATACTCTATATATTGAATATATTAATTAGCTATTTATTCACCACTATATATATAGTGATAATGAGTTTTATTTGCGTAAGTGTTAATATTTATTGAGCCATAAAACCTCCGTCTATAACAAGGTGTTCTCCCGTAATAAAAGAAGCCTGATCTGAACAAAGAAAAACTACTGCATTAGCAACTTCTTCTTCTTTTCCGACTCTACCCATAGGATGTTTATTAATAAATTCTCGATAAAAAGGAATAGAAAAGAAAGGACGAGCCAAATCTGTATCAATCACCCCCGGACATACTGCATTAACACGAATATTTGATTGAGCAACTTCTAAAGCTACTGTTTTAGTTAACCCTAATACCGCGTGTTTACTAGCTGAATAAAGATGTGTAGGAGATAAACCAGTTAACCCCAAAATTGAAGCACAATTAACAATTGTTCCCCCTCCCTGCTTTAACATTTGAGATATTTCATATTTCAGACAAAGAAATACACCTTTAACATTAACATTAAAGACTTGCTCATAATTTTCAACAGTTTCCTCTGTAATTGAATTTACAGTCAAACAACCAGCATTATTAAAAGCACAATCAACACGACCATAGATTTCAACGATTTTTTCTATTAAGTTTTTTACCTGTTCTTCTTGAGTAACATCAGTTTGAATAAAAAGACCTTCACTACCTACTTGTTTGATTAATTCAACAGTTTCTCCCCCTTCTTTAACCCTACGGGCTGCAACGATAACTTTTGCCCCTTCTTTAGCAAAAGCAACTGCTGTGGCTCGACCAATACCAGAACTAGCACCTGTAACTAAAACCACTTTATTTTCAAATTTTTTCATAGTTCATATCTCCTTAATAAATTTTTTTAATAGAATAAGCATTGCGATATACAATTAATTTTGCATAGCTATTTATCTAACCACATCCCCATAATTGAATAACCTGCATTAATATAAATAACTAGTCTGGTAATGCTACTGGCTAACTCACCAGCAAGAAAAACAGCCGTAAAACCGAGGATTAAACCTGCTTAGTGCAGTTGTTTGGCTATAGTCCAAAAGATAGATTTTTGATAGCAACGCTGATAATAAGGACTTTTTCAGTTAGATTAAGTAGCATTTTTGGTTATCCTCATGATTAGGTATACCACCGTTAATATGAAATTTCAGCCATATTAACTTCCTTAAAAACTGCTATAATCGCAGGATAAAAAGAATATAAATCCTTAAATGGAGGTCAAAATGACCGACTCAGATCTTAATAAAGATTGGACTGAAATGGCAACGAATACCGTCAATATTTGGACAGAAACAGGCTTATTAATGTGGAAAAACTGGTTTAATTTAATCAGTGTAGTACCTACAGTTACAGCCAGCAGTTATAGTGTGCCAGAGATGTCAGAATTAAATCAAAAAGTATTAGATAATCAGGAATTAGTAATTCGGTTTCTCAAATTATCTGTAGATACCTGGAAAGATATTTTTCCTAAAATTGAACCAGGAGACAACTGGCAACAGATTTTAACAAAATTCATTGCCCAAATGCAGGAGCAATTTACAAATTTCTCCATATCAGCCATAAAAATCAGTCAGGATAATACTGAATTGTGGCAAGTTTATCTACAACAAGTACAGAAATTTAACCAGTTTTGGATAGATCCTTCAGGAGTGTTTCAAGAAACCTTAATTAAAACAGTAATGGGTAAAAGTTCTGCTTTAATTGAGTTAAATGATCTGTATTCAAATCTTTTCTATGAAAAGAGTTTTGGCTCTTTAATGCAGACACCTTTACTGGGAATATATAGAGAACTTAATGGTAAAATTCTTGCCGGGTTTGAATCCTGGAGAAATCTCTACAAAGCCAGTATTAATTATCAAATAATTTTAGGAGATATTCAAGTTAAATCCTTTGAAGCTTTGATGAAAAAGTTAGTTTTATTAACAGAACAAGGCAAATCTATAAAAGACTGGCGTGAATTTCAAAAGATTTGGAGTGAAGTCGCTGATGATGTTTTTGAAAAGGCTTTTCTTGAGGAAGAAAATATGAAGATTCGGGGTAACTTCTTAAATGCGTTAAATTCTTATCGTATTCAACAACAAGATTTAATGGAAGTTTCCATGAAAATGATGAATTTACCACTGCGTAGCGAAGTGGATGAAATTCACAAAAGTATGTATGAGCTACGTAAGGAAGTTAAACGGCTGAAAAAAATAGTTGCTCAATACGAAACTAATCAAAAAAATGTCAGAAAAGATGAGCCGACATTGGCGTAATTTATCCGTAGTACATATTGCAAATTCTGAGAAAATATTGAGGGAGTAAACCTAAAATTATGCTACCGTTTTTAACTCAATTGCATTTTGAAAATACAGATATTACCCAGAAAATTATCAAAGGAATAGACAATTTAAGCCGATTACGGGAAAAAGATATCGAAAGTGGTGTATCACCAAAAGAAATCTTATATCAAGAAGATAAAGTGATTCTTTATCGTTTTAAATCTCAGGTCGAAAATCCTCATCCTGTACCATTATTGATGGTGTATGGCTTGGTAAATCGTCCATTTATAGTGGATTTGCAAGAAGGACGATCATTAGTAGCCAATTTACTGAAATTAGGGTTAGATATTTACTTAATTGATTGGGGTTATCCGACTCGTGCAGATCGTTGGCTAACCTTAGATGATTATATCAATGGTTATCTAAATAATTGTGTAGATTTCCTTTGTGAACAACATAAATTAAATCAGATTAATATTTTGGGTATTTGCCAAGGTGGAACTTTTAGCAGTTGTTATAGTTCTCTTTATCCAGAAAAAATAAAAAATCTGATTACAATGGTGACACCTATTGATTTTGATCAAAAAGAAACCCTGTGGATAGATGTAGATTTGATGGTAAAGGCTTTAGGAAATGTACCAGGAGATTTTCTGAATTTAGTATTTTTGATGCTTAAACCTTTTCAGTTAGGATATCAGAAATATCTGGATTTTCCTGATATTATGGAAAATAAAGATAACCTCACCAGTTTTATGCGAATGGAAAAATGGATCTTTGATAGTCCAGACCAAGCTGGAGAAACCTGTCGTCAATTTATTAAAGACTTCTATCAAAATAATAAATTAATCAAAGCAGAAGTCATGCTCGGTGATAAACGGGTAGATTTAAAAAATATCACTATGCCGGTATTGAACCTGTATGCTGAAAAAGATCATTTAGTTCCGCCAATATCTTCTTTAGCATTAGAAAAATATATATCTTCAAAAGATTATACTGCTCAAGGATTTCCTGTGGGACATATTGGGATGTATGTCAGCAGTAAAGTTCAAGGAGATTTACCCTCTATTATTGTTAATTGGTTACAACAAAGAAGCGGCTAATGATTAATTCCTAAGGCTAAATATAATAATTGACTGTTGTATTAAGATAATACAATTAATCATGAAAAAGTATTGCGCCTAGTTATTCAGATGTTGAAAAATTGTCAACAAGAGAAAGAATTGTTCATGTTTAGTATAACAAATACCGAAGAACTAAATCTAATAACTACATCCCCATAATTGAATAACCTGCATCAACATAAATAACTTGTCCGGTGATACCACTGGCTAATTCACTAGCCAGAAAAGCGGCAGTATTTCCTACTTCTAATTGAGTAACGTTCCGTTTGAGGGGAGAAACCTGTTCTGAATGTTCCAACATGGTATTAATTCCGGTTATAGCAGATGCAGCTAAAGTGAGAATTGGGCCGGGAGAAATGGCATTAACTCGAATATTATTACCCCCTAATTCATTTGCTAGATAACGAACATTTGCTTCTAAGGCTGCTTTACAAGTTCCCATAACGTTATAATTGGGAACAACTCGCACTCCTCCTAAATAAGAAATGGTAATAATACTACCACCTTTAGGCATTAATAATTTGGCTGCTTTAGCTAAGGCAACCAAGGAATAAGAACTAATATCTAAAGACTGAGAAAAGCACTCACGAGAGGCGTTACTAAAGTCTCCTGATATCCCTTCTTTGGTTGAAAAAGCAAGAGAATGAATTAAAATATCCAGTTGTCCCCATTTTTCTTTGACTGTTTCAAAGGTGGATGCAATTAAGCTGTCATCAGCAACGTTACAAGGAACAAGAAAATCATAAGGGATAGTTGCCAATGCGGCTTCTATTTTAGGTTTAAAACGTCCTTTTCCTGTGGGATCTGGTAAATAGGTAAAACCAAGAGTTGCACCTGCTTGGTGGAGTTGTTTGGCTATACTCCAAGCGATAGATTTTTGATTAGCAACACCAATAATGAGGGCTTTTTTTTCAGTTAAATTAAGTAGCATTTTTTATTTTTCTCCTGAAAATAACGAGAGTATTGTTTACCCGGATATCACAATATTTTTCCAAAAATAGAATATCCTTAAAATAATTATGTTAACTAATTTGTGTTATGATATAGCAATTCCCGGTGTTATGAGCTACATATCTAGCGGGCAAGATGCCCGCACCACAAGAGTTTCATGATTCAATTCAGCGGAAAACGCTGTAAGTCTCCAATTAACAGTAGATTATTAAATCTAAGTGTGAAGAGCACCGTTAACTTTCAGCACAGTTCCGGTAACATAGCTACTTGCTATTGGTGAGAGCAAAAATGCTACAGGCCAAGCGACCTCATCAGGTTTACCTAAACGATGTAACGGAATCTCTGCGAGGAATTTTTCTTTGAGTTTATCTGGAACTGCCCTAGCCATATCAGTATCTATTAATCCAGGTGCTACAGCATTAACTCGCACTCCATAACGTGCTGCCTCTAAAGCCAGAGATTTAGTCAAACCGATGACACCTGCCTTAGATGCTGCATAGTTTGTTTGACCAATATTTCCTCGCTCACCCGCCAAAGAACTGATACAGACGATTGAACCTTCCTGTTGCTTATACATTTTGGGAATGATTGGACTTAGGGTGTTATATACTCCCTTCAAGTTAGTTTCTATGACCGCGTTCCAATCATCTATCCTGAGTTTGGTAAAAAAGTTATCTCTCGTAATTCCAGCGTTAGCGACAACTCCATAAATTGCGCCAAGTTTTTGTTCCACTTCGTCTGCTACTTCTGCCATAAGGGCGGTATCAGTGACATCAGCTACAATTCCTAGCGCACTACTTGCACTGTTGGAATTATTGCGGTATGTGTAAGCGACCCTAGCTCCCAACTTTTCCAACAAACTGACAAGCGCCGCGCCAATGCCTCGATTGCCACCAGTCACTAATATGACTTTGTCTTTTAGTCCAAGATCATTCATATACTCTTTTTCCGATCAATAATATGTAAGTGGGTTAGCGTTAAAAATTGTCATTATGGAACTAGGCAGGAGGCGAGGGTAAAGAAGTTTTTAGCGATTGAAAGGAGAACATTTGCAGTATTGTTAAGATCATTTAAGATACAGCACTTCCCGGTGTTATGAGGTACATATCTAGCGGGCAAGATGCCCGCACCACAAGAGTTTCATGATTCAATTTTATAGTTCATCAGGGAGGTAGATATTTAGCGGGCAAAATGCCAGCACCACAAGAGTTTTATTCAATTTTATAGCTCATCAGTGCGGAAAAAGTTTGAAGTATCACCTCTACAGCATCAAATTTTCAAACACACCTGCAGCACCCATGCCACCCCCAATGCACATACTACAAATCCCGTAACGAATGCCGCGCCGTTTCATTTCATAAAGCAAGGTGACAGTTAATTTTGCACCTGTGCAGCCTAATGGATGTCCCAGAGCGATCGCTCCGCCATTGACATTGACAATTGCTTGATTAAGTTCCAATTCACGGATACAAGCAACTGCTGGTGCAGCAAAGGCTTCATTTAACTCAAATAAACCAATATCTTTGATTTCCAAGCCAACTTGCTGGAGAACCTTGGGAATCGCCACAATCGGACCAATGCCCATAATTTCTGGAGGCACACCCGCCACTGTATAACCTAACAATCGAGCCATGGGTTGTAAGCCTAGCTCCTTAACTTTCTGCTCACTCATCACCACAACAGCAGCAGCACCATCGGAGGTTTGAGAAGAATTACCAGCAGTTACAGTACCATTAGCTCGAAATACGGGTCGCAAACTACCTATAACTGCCAAAGTAGTATTAGCGCGGGGACCTTCATCAGTTTCAAAAACCTTTTCCACGGCATAAGTTTCACCGTCTTTATACAAAGTTTCTTTAAACATAAATGGAACAATTTCTTCCTGAAATTTTCCGGCTTGAATTGCCGCTATCGCTCTCTGGTGAGATTGAAAGGCAAATTCATCTTGTTGAATACGGGAAATATTGTATTTTTGAGCGACATTTTCGGCTGTTATGCCCATATTCAAGTAAATAGAGGGCTTGTGATCGATCATTTCTGGGTTAGCATCTCCTACTGAGTGTGATATGGGAACCAGGCTCATAGATTCAGTTCCGCCCGCTACAATGATTTCTGCTTGTCCGGCGATAATTGCCTGGTTTGCCATAGCAATAGTTTGCAATCCCGAAGCACAACACCGATTAACAGTACAACCCGGTACTTGATCAGGTAAATTAGCTCGCTGGGCGATCATCCGTCCCAAATTCCCTCCTTGAGCAGATTCAGGAGTTGTACAGCCGATAATCAAATCATCAATAATTTGGGGATCTAGCCCAGTAACCCTGTCGATGGCTGCTCGAACCGGAGTAGCTCCTAAATCAGCAGGGTGAATGTTGCGTAATGTCCCAGATGGTGCTTTACCCACGGCGGTGCGAACGCTACTGATAATATAGGCTGTTGTCATAACAATTAATTCCTTAGAGGACTTTTATGGGTCAACATATAGGAGATCCGTTCTTGGGTTTTGACTTCAGCTAACAGGGAGATAAAAGTTTCCCGTTCTAGTTTGAGCAAATAGTTTTCGTGAACCAAAGTCGGTTCAGAAATATCGCCCCCGGTGAGGACATAAGCAAGACGTTCAATTAGGTGGTAATCGTAGGCGCTCATATATCCACCTTGCCACCAGTTATAGGCATTTTGTTCTAGTCTTGCTTTTGCAGAATTGCCAAGAACCATAATAGAACTGCGAATGGGTGGTGGTGTAAAGCCTTCGTTATAGAGGCGTATAACTTCTTGTTTAGCAATGTAAAAACGACGTTCTGCATCTATAATAATCCGGGCATCATGAGACAGAAAACCAATGTTTTGAGCTTCATAAGCACTGTTGGTAATTTTTACTGAGGTGATTGCTTGAAAGATTCTGTCAAGAAAAGGCCAGATATCTTGAGGTAATTCACTACCGGCTCTTTCATCAGCTACAGCAATCATGTTCGTTAAGCCGCCACCAGCAGGAATTAAACCCACACTTAGTTCTACTAATCCAATATTACTTTCAGCCGCAGCCACGACCTGGGAACAAGTTTTAGCTAATTCCCAACCCCCACCCAGTACCTGTCCATGTAAAGCAGCGATAATTGGCTTATTGGCATAGTACATATACTGAATTAACTCCTGGAATTTTTTATCTAATTCCACCAAGTCATCTCGTAAATTAAGCCCGACACAGAAGTTTTTGCCCTCATTACCAATTATCAAGCCCAGAATCTGATCTTGCTTTTCAATCAGATCGATAACTTCTAATAGTCCTGTAATTACTTTCATGGTCAGAGCATTGCCATGGGAGCGAAATTCATACAATACCACACCATCACCTAAATTGAGTAATGCGGCTTCTGTGTTTGACCACAGGGTGCGTTGAGGAGAAGTTTTGATCTGGGCTAGGCTAATTTCATCCGCCGGGGTTTCTAAGGGCAGGTATCCTTGACCAAAAACGTAAATTTTTGGCGTTTCCAAAGGAATATACCCTAAACCTAGTCCCGGAATTGTTATAGTTTCATGTTGCTTGTAAAAGCTACTGACCCCAGAAAGCTGCATTTCTTCCACCCAAGCGGGAATCTTAATTCCAGCGGTTTTCATATCAGTAATTACTGATTCAACCCCAAGGGTATCCCAAATTTCAAACAATCCTAATTCCCAATTCCAGCCCCACCGTAAGCAGCGATCAATATCGGCAGGATTTTCGGCAATTTCGGGAATGCGGCGGGCGCTATAAGCTAACATTTCTAGTATGGTTTGGCGGAAGAATGATCCAGCCCGTCCTTGTTCTTGGTAAAGGGCGCGAAGACGCTCTTTTACATCGACAATCTTGGCAATCTTTTCTACCTCTTCGCCCAGATTTAATGGTTTAGGCGGTTCGTATTCTAAGGTGGTAGGATTGATAACACAAATTTTATTGCCTTGTTTTTGATAAAAACCACCACTGGATTTGACTCCTAATGCTCCCTTTTCCACTAATTTGCGAAGCACTGGGGGGGTGCGAAAAATTTCCCGGCTTTCATCTTCTGGAATGGCTTCATAAACATTATCTAATATACGGGTTACAGTATCCAGACCCACTAAGTCAGCCGTACGAAAAGTAGCAGATTTGGGTCGTCCAACTAAAGGACCTGTCAAAAAATCAACTTCTTCAATTGTGTAATCTTGTTTGGTAAGCCCGTGCAAAATACCGGGCATTAGGTCATAATTTCCAATGCGGTTACCTACAAAATTTGGTGTGTCTTTGGCAATGATAATACCTTTGCCTAAGTGAACTCTACCAAACCACTTAATGCGTTCTAGGACTTGAGGATCTGTATCTTTGGTGGGAATTAATTCCAGTAATTTCATGTAGCGAGGTGGGTTGAAAAAGTGAGTTCCCAGAAATCGCCGTCGGAAGGAGTCCGAGCGTCCTGCGATAATTTTTTTTAAGGACAAACCACTGGTATTGGTGGAGATTATGCCATCTTCTCGTGCTACTTTTTCTACCTGTTCTATGAGTTCTTGTTTGATTTGTAAATCCTCAATTACAGATTCAATAATCCAATCTACTTCTGCAAGTTTGTGTAGATCTTCATCAAAATTTCCTAACGTAATTCTGCGGGGTATTTTTTCGGTAAAAAATGGGGTGGGATTCAATTTAAGAGCAGTTTTAAAAAGTTGTTCTCCTCGCGCATTTTTATTTTTTCCTTCAGATGGACGGTCGAGTAATAATACGTCTAGTCCTACATTTGCCAGATGAGCGGCTATTTGCGCTCCCATTATTCCTGCACCTAATACTGCGGCTGTGCGAAATGGTTTATACATAATTATTTAATTCTCCTGATTCAATGTCAATTAATGACATTTATCTAACTCATTTTTCTATTTTCTTGGTATTAAATATCTTTATCTTTTGTACATTGAGAATTTATTTTACCATCCTATATTTTTAGATCAGTTTGGCTATTTGTGTAATTATAAAAAGTTTTTTATTAACAAAGTTCCATCAAAAGGCATAATTGTAATTTGGTAATTAGTATGAATATGAATTAATTTGTATGAGCATAAACCAAAATTTAAGATTAAACTGAAAATAAACTTATGTAAACATAGCCTGTATTTTTTGCATATTCGTTATAATATGAATGTAGATAAAATTGGGAATTTCGTAAAAAATTTAGATAAATTGTGAGGCTGCTTTATGCCTGAAGTTAATTTTCAACAGTCAATTAATAGTGCTGCTACGATTCTAGAAGAATATGCAGTCGGAAAAAGAGACTTTGAAAAAGCAGAATTAGGAGAAGCTAATCTACAAAATTTTGACTTGAAAGGCTCTGATTTCAGTTATGCTGATTTGAGTAAAGCCAACCTGAACGGTGCAAATCTGCGAGGATGTGATTTGAGTTTTGCTGATTTAAGTGAAGCTAATTTAGAAAATGCAGATTTGCGCGGAGCAATGTTATTTTCTGCAAATTTACGTACAGCTAATTTACAGGGGACGCATTTAGAAAAAGCAGATTGTGATCATAATACCCGGTTTCCTGCAAATTTTGACCCCATTGTAGCAGGTGTAAACATGAGTGAAAACTCAGTATAGATACTGGTGCGGCTGCTATAGCCGCTTATTATTTATACCGACAATATTATAAACTGTTATAGCTAACCCATTTTATCACTTGATAACTAGAATAACATATTTTCCCAATTTTTGCAAGTTTTAATTTTATAACTTAATTTTTCCCTGGAAATACTTTAGTTAAATCTAAAATTAATTCCGGGAAAAATGGCAATTTGACAGACTCATTAGGGAGGATAATTGATTTGTGACGATAGCCGAATTTACCTTGTAAATCTTGATATGGGTCACTGTAGCATTCTAAATAATAGTCCATTAAATTGAAGATCCAATAATCAGAAATACCAGCTTCTGAATATAGGAATAATTTTACTTCTTGGTCATATTTTAAAGATGAATCAGCTACTTCAATAATTAAGAAAATATCAGATGGTATGGGATGATTTAGAAAATAATCATCAGGTGTATTTTTAACAATTGTTAAATCTGGTTCTGGTTCGCTATCATTAATAATAATAGGTTCTTGTCCGCGGATAGTAGCCTTTTCTTCTAGTAACTTGAATAACTCTCTATATAAACGAGTATTACAAACAGAATGTGCTTTACCTTTTGCAGCCATTTTGATAATTTCACCTTTAATTAGTTCAACTCTGTCATCTTCTGTGAAGAAGTCAAGATCTGCTAGACGGTGATATTCAGTTATGGTAAAGCGTTTAGCAGTAGCAAGAGTCATAAAATTTGGGTAATATGAGTTTAGCTTAAATTATATCATATAAATACAAGTTTCCAGAAGTCGGGGATCTAAATAATTAACTTAATTACGGCAAATTTGATTAACTACAGCACCATTGTTATTTACTACTTCTATTAATAAAGGCATTTGTCCCATGGCATGGGTAGAACAACTTAAACAAGGATCAAAAGCCCTAATTCCGGCTTCAACTCGGTTTAATATTCCTTCTTTAATATCATCACCTTGGATAAAATGACGGGCAATTTGGGCAACAGTACGATTCATTGCTAAGTTATTTTGACCCGTGGCAATAATCAAATTTACTTTTAAGATTAGCCCATTTTCATCTACTTGATAATGATGAAATAATGTCCCCCTTGGGGCTTCACTTACACCCACAGATTCTAGACAATTAATACCAGCTTCAGCACAGATACGAGTTGATAAAATATCTGGATCATCAAGGATAATTTCTATATGTTCAATTGCTGCTAAAATTTCAATTAACCGGGCATAGTGATAAAAAAATGATGATTTAATAGTACCGTTTTCATAACTACGAAATTCTTTTAATTCTGTATCTGCTAAAGTTGTCCCAATCTGACTACAAATATTCAATCTTGCTAGGGGTCCAACGCGATACATTCCACTATCTAAACGACAATGATCACTACTATCAGGATAACCTAAAGGAAGATAATAAGGTGATTTTAAATAAGAGTCTGCTTGCACCGCTTCACCGATAAATTCATGATAATTATTGGGGTCAAGTTTATCAGCAACAATATTTCCTATACTATCAACAAATCGAATATGTCCATCATAAGTTTCCCATAAACCTTCTGAACTGACTAAACCCATAAATAAACTAGGGAAATTACCAAAGGTTTTAATTTCTTTTTGGTGTGTTTTTAATAAGTTTTTAAATAATTCTATAGCATTAATTACGGTAGCTTTCGCTTCAGGAATCCCTTGCTGAATATGGGTGCGATTTTCTTCGGTTAAAGAGTGACTTACCCCACCAGGAATAGCCCAGGAAGGATGGATTCTTTTCCCTCCTAATAATTCAATGATTTCTTGTCCAAATTGCCGTAAACGAATGCCACCTCTGGCTAATTCTGGTTCAGCAGCAATTAAACCAAAAATATTCCGTTTTTCGGGTTCGCTATCCATGCCTAATAATAGGTCAGGAGCACTGAGGTAAAAGAAGCTGAGGGCATGAGATTGGATGATTTGACCTAAATTCATTAAACGGCGTAATTGAGTGGCTATTTTGGGAATTTTGACGGCTAAAATCCCATCTCCTGTTTTGGCTGAAGCTAATAGGTGACTTACTGGACAAATACCGCAAATTCTGGCGGTAATTCCTGGCATTTCTGAGAAAGGACGACCAACACAAAATTTTTCAAAACCACGAAATTCTGTAACATGAAATCGAGCATCATTTACTTGACCTTCATCATCTAAATAAATGCTAATTTTCGCGTGGCCTTCAATGCGAGTAACGGGGTCAATAATGATTGTTTTCATAATTAATCGATGATTGGTAATTATATAAAATTGTAGGTTCGGTTGACGTAAGGAAACCCAACATTTCCGCAACATTATCAAAGATTTTGTTGGGTTTCACTTTGTTCTACCCAACCTACGGATATTAATTACAAATCATAAATTCTAGATTCTGCTAATTCTGGATATTCATCACAGTAATCTTCAAAGGCAGTTTTAAGAGGTTTTTCAGCGAGTTGGTGAGCAATTTCAGCTTGAATTTCTTCTACCACATCCCAAGCGGCTGCACATTCGGTGGAATTGATACCTTTTTGTACACAAACAATGCGAGCTTTTTTAATTTCATCTTGTAATTCTTGTTCTAATAACAATGAGCGCGGTTGTTCTAAACAACTACTTCTGGCTAAGATGTCGGTAAGTGAAATAATTCCTAATAGTTTACCACTAATTACAGGTGCACGTCGCAGATAATGGTTAGCAAATAATCTGGCTACATATTCTAAACCTAATTCTGGATTAACTACAATACAAGGTTTAGTCATAATTTCATAAACACGGACTTTATTCGGGTCTTTGCTGTAGGAAATTACCTTATAAACAATGTCGCTTTCTGTGATAATTCCATAAGCATCTTGTTCATGACGACGATCTATAATTAATGCTCTCCAGTCTCTAATTCGCATTAAATCAACTGCTTCTTTGACTGTGGCTGAACTGCGAATCATTGCTACATCTTTAGTCATTACATCTGCTGCTGTTAACATAATTCACCTTCAAATAATTGACAATGGCATTAACCAAATTTAATCATTTCTCGTCCGACAATTTCTGGTTTTTTTCCTTTTAATAATGCTTCAATTATAGCACGAATTTGAGGTGCTAAAGGAGGACAACCAGGTAAATAAATATCAACTGGTACTACTTTATGTATGGGGACAACTTTATTTAGTAAAGGAGGAACAATACCGGGTGAATTAGGAATTTGTTGATTAAAATTCGCTTCTTGGATATAAGCTAATTGTAAAGCTGGTTCTGCACCACCGGCAAGATTTCTTAAGGCGGTAACATTACCAATAATAGCACAATCACCAAAGGCAATTATTGTTTTAGTTCGGTTTCTGATTTTGTAAATTAATTCTAAATGTTCTTCGTTAGCTATAGCTCCTTCAACTAATACTATATCTACACCTTCTGGATATTCTTTAATATCAACAATGGGACTATAAACTATATCTACTTGTGTTGCTAAATTGATTAACCATTCATCCAAATCAAGAAAGGACATATGACAACCAGAACAACCACCTAACCACGCCGTTGCTAATTTAATTTTAGTCATTTTTTTAGATTTTTAGATATTTAAAATTCATGTATTTCTCCCTTCGCGCTTTTGTGTGAGATACTAGATATTAAAAATTCCATTGCTTTTTATTTCTTGCAGTTACTAAAAATTCAATTTTACTGCGATCATGTTTCATTTCACCCACGCTTGAACCTTTATCAAATAACGCCCCTGTAGGACAAGCATTAACACATTTACCGCAAGAAGTACAGCTTTGAGAAGTTCCCCAAGGCTGATTTAAATCAGTAATAATATGAGATTTTGATCCTCTTTCTGCTATATCCCAAGTATGAGCACCTTCGATTTCATCACATACCCGCACACAACGAGTACAAAGCACACAACGATTATGATCTATGCCAAAAAGATGATGAGAAGTATCAACAGTTCGGTGAGGAAATTGATATTCTAATCGTAGATGATCCATGCCCATTTCTATGGCTAAATCTTGTAATTCACAGTTATTATTAGCAACACAAACTGAGCAAATATGATTACCTTCGGCAAATAACATTTCTATAATTGTACGACGGTATTTTTGTAAGCGATCGCTATTTGTATTTACTTCCATTCCTTCTATTACTTTCGTTATACAAGCAGGTTGTAATTTATTATTACCTGCAATTTCTACCAAACATAAACGACAAGCACCCACATCTCCTATACCTTCTAAATGACATAATGTAGGAATATGAATACCAGCATCTTGGGCTGCGTCTAATAAGGTTTCATCCTCACGAGCGCTCACAAGTTCGCCATTTATTGTTAAGGTTTTTACAGTCATAAAAATATTGGTAATTCGTAACTAACAACTAACAACTAACAAGTGACAAATATTCATCTCGAAAATATCGCAAAGTGCTAAAAACTGGATTTGGTGCAGATTGTCCTAAACCACATAAACTTGTATTTTTGACCATATCGCAAAGTTCCTCCAACAAATTCAAATCAGTTAGTGAACCTTCTCCCTGACTAATCTTTGTTAATAACCCGTATAATTGCACAGTTCCCACTCGACAGGGAATGCACTTACCGCAAGATTCATCCATGCAAAATTCCATGAAAAAACGAGCGACATCTACCATATTTGTAGTTTGATCCATAACAATCATTCCACCTGAACCCATCATTGAACCTAAAGCGGTTAAGGATTCATAATCTACAGGTGTAGCAAAAGCCGACGCGGGAATACATCCTCCTGAAGGGCCACCAGTTTGTACTGCTTTAGCAATACCATTGTCGGGAACACCTCCGCCGATTTCCTCAATAATTGCTTGTAAAGATGTTCCCATAGGCACTTCTATTAAACCCGTGTTGCAGATATTTCCAGCTAATGCAAATACCTTTGTACCTTTGCTTTTACCAATACCAATATTTGCAAACCACTCAGCACCTTGACGAATAATCGGCGCGATATTAGCAAAGGTTTCCACATTGTTAATTAACGTTGGATAGCCCCATAAACCGCACTCAGCAGGGTATGGCGGCCGGGGATGGGGGACACCGCGTTTACCTTCAATAGAAGCCATTAAAGCCGTTTCTTCACCGCAGACATAAGCACCTGCACCAATGCGGATTTCTACTTTAAAATCAAAGGGAGAATCAAAAATTTGTGACCCGATAAGTCCTAAGTGTTGAGCTTGATGAATTGCTATTTCTAGGCGTTTAATAGCAATGGGATATTCTGCCCTAACATAAATATAGCCTTGATTTGCACCAATGGCATAGGCAGCGATCGCCATGCCTTCTAAAACTCGATGGGGATCACTTTCTAATACACTCCTATCCATAAATGCACCGGGATCACCTTCATCAGCATTACAAATAACAAATTTTTTCGACCCTGGGGATTTTGCCACAGTTCCCCATTTTAAACCTGTGGGATAACCAGCGCCACCACGTCCCCTTAAACCGCTTTTGGTCATGGTTTCTACTACCTGACTGGGTTTCATTTCCCGCAGCACTTGGTAAAGGGCTTGATAACCATTAGCGCCAATGTAAGCTTGAATACGTTCGGGGTCAATTTTACCGCTGTTTTCCAGCACAATTGGCAATTGACGGCTAAAAAATGGCTGATTTAAATCACTCTCTTGTAAATTCGTGGTTTCTCCATGAATGGCTGCCACAATTGCTGCTGCATTTTCGGGGATAACTTTTTGATACAATTTTGAAGCGGGAGGATTTGCCAAGTTTTCTACCTGTACCAATGTTCCTTGACAACAAAGACGCATACAACCCACACCAGTAACTTGTACGGTATTTTGTAACTCCGCAGTTTTGACAGAGGCCTCTAAATTATCTTTGACAGCTTGTCCATGAGAAGATAGACAACCGGCAGCTATACAACACCGAATTTCTACAGTTTTCCGTTGTGAATGTTCTTTTTGGGCAATTTCTAATAATTCATTTAGTTCCATTTTGCCACCATGCTCTCACTTTTTCGCAAACTGAGTCCGGGGTCTGATTACCTAAAACCGTGCCATCAAATACTACCGCTGGGGCAATTCCACAAGCACCCAAACACCTGGCTGTCATTAGGGAAATTTGACCATTTGGGGTGGTTTCCCCTGCGTGAATTTGCGTAAATTGTTCTACGTTAGTTAAGATGGTCTGAGCGCCTTTAACATAACAAGCTGTACCCGTACAAACCACACAATTATGTACCCCCTTTGGAGCTAGGGAAAATAAATGATAGAATGTGGCTACTCCATAAACCCGACTTGGTGGTAATTTTAGGCTATGGGCAATATAAAGCAATAAATCCAGTTCTAAATAACCAAATAGTTCACAAGCTCGATGTAGAATTTCAATAAGTGCATCTTGTTGATATTGATGACGTTTAATGGTTGCGTCTAACATTTTTAAACGCTTATCTTCAATGAGATGGGTTGAAGAAGGTGGAATTGATGTTTTCATATTTTTTCCACTTGATGCGGATAGGTAATTGGTAAATATTTTTACCTCTTACCTGAAATCTAGTTACTAAAGGTGGTGGTTTTGGAAGTTACCTCTGCTGCTTGAGAACTCATGGGAAGATGTACAATTTGTACAGAACAAGGTGCATGATGTAAAACGTAGTTACTCACACTACCAAGAAAAAATTCCGCTAGTCCTGAGCGTCCCCGTCGTCCCATGATAATCAAGTCAGCGTCCCAACTGGTAGCTAATTCACAAATCATCCGTCCTGGACTACCAGTATTTTGAGTAAATTCCGTATTTACACCGGATGTATTAGCTTGAGCGCTCCATGATTGTAACATCTGTAGTCCTTCATTTTTAAATTTATCCCAATGTTCTTGGTATAATTTAAAGCTCTGCTCGTTCCAACCAGGATAGTAGTCAATATTCGGGTAAATTAGTGCCTCTGGACTGCCTTCTTCTTCTTGTGATAGAATATGCAGTAACATTAGGTTGGCTGATGTGATTTTAGCTAAAGATAGGGCTTGTTCAAAAACTTTTATACTCATGTCCGAGCGATCTACTGCTGCTAAAATTTTGTTAAACATATATACCTCGATGTTAGATTGCTAACTGATGATAATGACTATATCTGATTTTTTAGGTTAATTTTTGGTAAAAGCATCCTTAATATTTAGGTTTGCTATTTAGAATAGACAAAAGACAAAAAAATTACCTCTCATTTAAGATAGATTAACAAATATTAAAATTTATTTCTCTGTGGCGATAATATGTAAATCTATGTTTTGATTTCTGATTAACTCTAGTAACCGTTGTGTAAAAGAGCGTTTAAAAAATGTTTTCCATCGGGGTTGATGACTTTCACCAATAACTATTTGGGTGATATGATGGGTAGCAGCTACTTCAGCGATCGCTTGAGGAATCTTGTTATTTTTAATACTAATAAATTCACCGCCAAATTCTTGGCATAATTTCTCACAGGTATGAATATGTAAAGTTTCTTGTTTATTGAGAAATCGTTCAGGGTCAGCAATGAATACAGTATATAATTTAGCGTTCATATAGTTGGCGATTCGTGCCCCACGTCGTAATAATTGAATCGAATTTGGATAAGTAGATATACATATCAAAACTCGTTCATGAACATTCCAATTTTGCCCAGGAGAGGGGGTGGTATTGGCTTCTTCTTCTAGGGTATCTGCGACTTCTCTTAATGCTAATTCCCGCAAAGCGATGAGATTACGACGCTGAAAAAAGTTGTCTAAAGATTGTTGAATTTTATCAGGTGTATAAATTTTACCTTCTCGTAATCGTTCTTCTAAGGTTTCTGGAGTAACATCAACTACAACAACAGCATCAGCTTCATCTAGTAAACGATCTGGAATTCGTTCTCGGACTACGATACCTGTAATTCCTGCTACTAAATCGTTCAAACTTTCTAAATGTTGAATGTTGACTGTAGAGTAAACATCTATACTGGCTGCTAAAATTAATTCTACATCTTGATAGCGTTTTTCTCTAAGTGAACCGGGGGTATTTGTATGGGCTAATTCATCAATTAAAACCAGTTGAGGGGAGCGTTTTAAAATTCCTTCGGTGTCCATTTCTTGAAGGTTGATATTTTTGTGAACAATGGTTTTTTTAGGAATTATCTCTAATCCTATGGCTTTTGTGGCCGTACCTTTACGTCCATGGGTTTCTAAAACACCAATTACAATATCAATACCTTCTTGTTTAAGTTGGTGTGCTTCTTCTAGCATTCTGTATGTTTTCCCGACTCCGGGAGCCATTCCAATGAATATTTTATGCTTTCCCCGTCGAGTTGGTGGGGTATGATCATTGTCAGGGACGGGGGTATTTAGATAAAACATGATTTTGTTTGAATCCTCAATTATCTTAATTAGTAATTGTCACAATCTGCTTGATTTGATTTATTGTAATTCGTTTCAATCCTCAATTACCTTAAATAGTAATTGTCACTTGAAAGTTTATGGCTATCTCCGAGTTAAGTGAGTTTCAATCCTCAATTACCTTAAATAGTAATTGTCACGTATCTTTTCATGTCATTTCTGCGTTATCCAAAAGTTTCAATCCTCAATTACCTTAAATAGTAATTGTCACATCTACGCAAGGTTTGTGGTATTAAATATACTTGTTTCAATCCTCAATTACCTTAAATAGTAATTGTCACTTATTCAAAGATAGCCAAAGTATCGCACATTTGTTTCAATCCTCAATTACCTTAAATAGTAATTGTCACTGCTCATGATTTCCTCTTGGTAAAGCATAATCCCAGTTTCAATCCTCAATTACCTTAAATAGTAATTGTCACGTCAAGTGTTTTCTTCTCTAATAGGTATTTTACTTGTTTCAATCCTCAATTACCTTAAATAGTAATTGTCACAGCGGGCCCGGGAAACCCTTGGAAATAGGAGATTTCCAGAATGATTTGCGCGGGTGTTCAGATAATACCCCATTCCAGTCCCAAGAGCAAGAGCAAAAAACGCTGTAACCCTTACAGCATAAGGTGCGCGGGCATTTTAAATTACCCATGTCCTGAAATCCATACATTGCAAGAGTTTCCAGCTTAATCATACTCATTCCGACTTAACACCTAACCATCCGCGCATTTTTAATCCAACCTTGTCAAAATCACACCATCAGGTAGTTTAAATTCATCATCAAGCACCACCTGATAATCAGCAAAACTACGGGGTACATCAACATTAGACTTAATTTGCAGCTTATCAAACAACTTATGTACAGGAGCATTACCATATTTACTGGCATGACTAAATACATATAATCCACGACAAGCCATAAAACCCCGTGCAGAAGAGCGGTCAAACTCCCAAGCCTTAATTAAAGCTTCCCAAAACAATTCTAAATCACGTTCAGTCACACAACCAGATTTTTCCGCCAAATGGGGATTATAAAAAACATGAGATTTATACAAACCATAGGGTAAAACCTCCTTTCTCCCCATAGTTTTATTGTCCTTACCTTCTTTTTCGCTAGTAGCAGCACAGCGGGTAATGCTTACAGATTGAGGAAAAACAGGGTCAATACTACGAGAAAAACTAATTTGCATAGGTCCCCAAACTTGACCAGCTTTTAAACCAGTAGACAACACTCCTCCAAACATTCTTAAATCATAAAAGTTTTGTTGCATCCATTTTCCAACTTCTAATTGTTGTTCTGGAGTTCCTTCTTTTTCTGGTAAACCTACACCTACATAACCTCGGCGAATTTTCTCATTTAAAACACTTCCTTCTTCCACAAATATTTTATATTTTTCTGGTGTGGTTTCATCCTTACCAACCATTTCTACATAGTTTCTGACCTTGCGTTTTAAACAAGCATCTGTTACTAAACCTTGATTAGTTTGGGGGTCAATTCTCGGTTGATTTCCTGCATCTGGATCACCATTAGGATTACCATCAAGACAGTCAAATAATAAAATTGCATCGTGTTTTTTGGTGGGGTCTAAATGTAAAGTCATGATTTTTGTTCCTGTGATTTTTTTAGGTTTTTAGCAAATTGAGAAAGTAGAGATTTGGAAATTCTAGACTTTAAAGAGATAAAAAATTATTTTTTATCATCTTCAAAAAAATTTCATGTCATTGATTTATGTCCATAATTAGCCATTTTTATTGTTCAGATTTATCTTTAGGTTTAAAAAATTCGGCTCTTTTTTGCCACCAACCTTGAAAAAACAGAGCTTGAGATTTTAAATCTAGAACTTCTGGTAGCACAGAAATATCAAAATTCTCAAATTCTTCAGCTAGTAATAGCTTAATATATTTACTCTTTTCGGCTTCTAAATGATAATGAGTACAACCATGACAAAGCCGAGCGAAAACTTGAGTAGGAGTGGAAGATAAAGCCTTGAGACTACGCATGACATTAGTATTATCTTCAGTCATACTTTGAGCATTAACTTGAGATTGGTGCATTAAAAATGCAATTCTTCCCAATGTGTAAGCGGTATTCAAGCGAGGATGATCTGTGGGATACTTCATATTATTGGTTGCTAAATAAAGTAATAAACCTTGTAGTCTAGGAAAGTAGAAATGTTGTCTAGATTGAGACGGGAAAGGATGAAAAGATTTTTCACTACATATCCTATCAATGATTCTGTAAGCGTATTCGTCAGGTAATTTTTCACCCAAAAAAGCGGCTTTAATTAATGCTGTCGCTATCCTGTCGGTGTTTTCCTTACTATGGTTTAAAAAAGCAGTATTACACAACATCCAAATAGGAACAGGTGACAAATTATTAACTTGCTGACATTGTATAAACTGTTGAAGAGAATCTTTAATTTTTTGGGTGGTAATTTCACTCCAACTACTAACAGAGATTCTCCCTCTATTACCTTTAAGAACCGCTAAATAAAACTTGCTAGATTTGATATCCTCCAAATTAAATTTTTTAGGACTATGGGGACTAGCAAAGATAGATTCAAAAGAGGGATTTTCCCAAATTTCAGGATTAATTCCTTCTCCTTCTTCTTCACCCCAATAGACAAAAACCTGACCCCCTAATTTATAGTGGTTTGTGTGAGAATTTAGTAAAAAATCCAAAGCTTTATGAAATCTCACAGCACTGGTAAAACCAATGGGGGCGTTAATATTTCCATCCCATCCATAAGACTGATAAGCAACCTTATCAAAACTACTAATAGCCGCTCCAGAAGTAATAGAACCGGGAACACCTTTAACCATCATAGGCATTTTTCGCCCCATTGTTGGGGTCTTTTCACCTGTTAATAAACAAACACCATCAATGGTATCTTGTTTACTAGCATAATAATTAGACCACCATTTTTTAATTGCGGGAATTTTAGTGATTTGTCCACCATTAAACATGAATACAAATCTATCCCGACACCAATCTATATTTGCTGCTGGAGGATAGGCTATTACTAACTCTGCTGTGATTTTTTCCACAGTTGTATTAGTGACAAAATCATAAACAGCTTTTACAGCTTCATGATTAGTTTCTTGCAAACATCTTCCTAGAAGTTGTAGATACAAATTATGACGTTTTTCACCTCTATCTCCAGCCCCAAAAACATATTCTCCCCCATCATCAATTAATAGGGTTTCATCACCATTACGGCGCAAATCAGGGACTAGTATCTTTTTGCCGAATTTAGGTTTACTTTTATCACTTTTTCCTGGTGTTTCTAATACCATAAAAGTCTCTAAACTTAAATCAATTTGCCAATGACAAATACATTCACTAAAACCTGTTGGTGTGAGTTTATCATCCTGTTCTAAAGCAATTCCTAGTTGATTTAATTCCTGTAACATACTAGCCCATCTCTCATGACAAAGTGAGCAAATTCAGTAACAACATTACCCTTGACAAATCCCTCCGCAGTGCGCCAAGAAATAGCCCCTTTTTTATCAGGAATAAAGTGCATTTGTTTAGGCATTAATCCTAAATCAATTTCTCCTTTTAACTCTGGTGCGGGTTGATCTTCTGGGAGGGGAAAACCAAAATAAGCAATGTATTCTCGACAGCCAAAATAGGGCTGTTTAAAACATTGTCCTTTCTCAATTCTGCGCTTTATTTGAGCCGCATATTTATTAGATAAATCTTCCTCTGTTTGTAAATCAAAGTTGAAATCAATGATATAGGCTATATCACGCAATATGACATGATTCCTTTGAGCGCGATCTCCTACGGCTGTGTATCCGCCTATACCATCATTTTTTATCCATTTTTTAACATTTCCATAGATTTGTTTGGACTGCACCATGTTACGCTGTATTGTAAATGTACTAATCGGATTCAAGACTATAATGTGATTGATTTTGTATTTAATCTCTGGTTTCCAGAAAATAGATTCCAGTACACCAATAGCCGCAGTAAAGGGCATTACTTGGTAGCTGTGCGGTTCAGCTTTAAATTCTGGTCTTGTAAATAATGCCCACTCACCCCATAACTTAATCTGCATAGTCTAGACTAAATTTTTTCAATTAAAAGTTAACACATAATGAGTTACTTAGCAAGAATTACTACGAATTGTAAAGAACAACTGTTATCAGAACATTTACAGAGTGTTGCAGAAAGGTCTGCAAGTGCTGTACCGCAGCAGTTCCAAGCTGTAGCTAGGTATGCCGGTTTATGGCATGATTTGGGTAAATATCAGCAAAAATGGCAGGAATATCTCAAAAATAAAGGGAAAAGAGTTGTCCACTCTCCCCAGGGTGCAGTTTTAGCATTACAAATGGGAACAAAAGAACCACCGGCAATGGCTTATATTATTGGTGGTCATCATTCTGGTTTATCTAAACGTTCAAAAATCAGAGGAGATGAATATAAGAGATTAGCAGTAGGGTTAGAGGAATGTTTAGAAATAGCTAAACAGGAAATAGCCGTTTTTATTCCTGAACAATTACCAGATATTAATTTACCTAAATTACGTCGAGAATTTGCCATTAGAATGTTATTTTCTGTCTTAGTTGATAGTGATAGATTAGACGCTAAAAACTTTGAAAGTTCTATAAATCAGGAGGATTTTACATATACTTTTACTTTCAATAATTATTTAAAATTATCAAATCCGCAAAATACAATTAGTGAAGCGAGAAAAACTTTTGCAGAATATTGTAAAAAATCCAGTGAATTACCAAAAGGAATTTTTAGATTAACGGGACCTTGTGGAATTGGTAAAACTATTTCTAGTGCTAATTTTGCTTATTTACACAGTCAAAAACATCAAATGTCCGGTATAGTTTATGTGGGACCACTAAAAAGTATTATTGAACAAACAGCGGAAGTTTATCGTCAACTATTTGGAGAAAAATCAGTATTAGAACATCATTCAGGATATGAACCAAAATTAGCAGAAGTCAAGGAATATAAACTCAATACTGAAAGATGGGATAAACCCGTAATTGTTACTAGTGGAGTGCAATTTTATGAAAGTTTATTTGCTGATCATCCTTCTAAATGTCGAAAATTACAAGGTTTAATTAACAAGGTTATATTGTTAGATGAATCCCAATCTATTCCTACTCATTTAATCCGTCCTATTTTAAATATATTAAATACATTAGTTACAGATTGGGGATGTACAATAGTTTTGATGAGTGCTACCCAACCAGCATTTGATAATCTTAATGATCATGATTTAGTTAAGGTTGTAGATATTATTCCAGAAGATGAAACTACTCGATTATTTAAACAACTTAACCGTGTTAAATATGAATATATTCCTGAGATTTGGGAATGGGAGAATTTAGTTTCTAATATTCAAGATTCTGGATTAAATCAAGGATTAATTATTGTCAATACCACGAAGTTAGCGAGAGAAGGATATGAAATATTATCTAGACAATTTCCAGAAATGTGTTTTCATCTTAGTTCTAGAATGTGTCCTGTGCATCGTTCCCAAATTCTTAGAACCGTGCGACAATTATTAAAAGATGAAAAACCCTGTTTTCTAGTGAGTACCCAAGTTATAGAAGCTGGTATTGATGTGGATTTTCCTATGGTTTATCGTCAAGTTGCACCTTTAGATTCGATTATACAAGCTGCGGGAAGATGTAATAGAGAAGGAAAACAAGATCAAGGTAATGTGATTATTTTTAATATGTCATCTCCCAACCCACCGGGGTATATTCAACCTATTAACTTAACTAAAAAAATATTAGCAAAATATGATTTAAATGGTGATATTTTACCGATAATTAAAATATATTTTGGTACTTTATTTCATCAAAATCATGATGGGGGTGTGGATATTCAAAAATTAAGAGAAAACTATGATTTTCCTGAAGTTGCTAAATCAGTGAAGGTAATAGATGATGAACATCAAATATCTGTAGTTGTTAAATGGGGAAATAGTGAAAAATTAATTGCAGAAATGCAAAATCAAGAATATATAACAGAATCAGATTGGCGAAAATTACAACAATTTACTGTTAATATTCCTGAGAAGTTTACTAATTATACTAAAATTGGAGAAATTGATGTTTGGATAGGAGATTATGATGAAAATATAGGGATTGTTGTATCAGGATAAAATGAGTATTTTCTCCAGAATGAAAAAACCTCCCCCACTTCTACACCATAAAAATCATCAAACCTTGATGAATCCAGGATGACAAATATTGAGTAGAATATTAATAGAAATAGTATATTTACCACCTGCTATAATTAAAATATTGGTTAGAAGTCAGAATAATTAACAATGAATAAAACTGTAGAAAATATTACAAATTGACTTCCTAACTTTAGCTATTTCTAATGCTTATCTTTTTGGTTTCTTTGCATACAGTTGAAACAACCACAAAAGACTCAGGAAGAAAAATCATGAACAAATATTATGCCACAATTGATGGTAATGAAGCCGTTGCCCGTATAGCTTACAAATTAAACGAAGTTATTGCTATTTATCCTATCACACCATCTTCAAATATGGGTGAATGGGCTGATAGTTGGATGTCGGAAAATAAACCTAATTTATGGGGTACAGTTCCCAGTGTCACCCAAATGCAAAGCGAAGGAGGGGCTGCGGCTGCTGTTCATGGAGCATTACAAACGGGGGCATTAAGTACAACTTTCACCGCTTCCCAGGGATTATTATTAATGATTCCTAACTTATACAAAATTGCGGGAGAATTAACTAGTTTTGTCCTTCATGTTTCTGCCCGTTCTTTAGCTACCCATGCGTTATCTATTTTCGGTGATCATAGTGATGTTATGGCTGCTAGAGCGACAGGTTTCGCTTTTTTATGTTCAGCTTCTGTTCAAGAAAGTCATGATTTTACATTGATTTCTCATGCAGCAACCTTAGAAACAAGAGTACCATTTTTGCACTTTTTTGATGGGTTTAGAACTTCCCATGAAGTGCAGAAAGTTGAATTATTAACAGATGAAAATTTACAGAAATTTATTCCTTTAAAATCAATATTAGCACATCGTCAAAGATGCTTAACTCCAGATCATCCAGTATTACGAGGAACAGCACAAAATCCTGATGTTTATTTCCAATCTCGTGAAGGTGCAAACCCTTATTATCATGTTTGTGCTGATATTGTTGAAAAGATTATGGACAAATTTGGGAAACGTACAGGTAGATATTACAAACTTTATGAATATCATGGTGTACCAAATGCAGAAAGAGTAATTATTATCATGGGTTCTGGTTGTGAAACTGTCCATGAAACTGTAGATTATTTAAATAATCAAGGGGAAAAAGTTGGAGTTATCAAAGTGCGACTTTTCCGCCCTTTTGATATTGCTAGATTTATAGAAGCATTACCTAATAGTGTCAAATCTATTGCAGTTTTGGATAGAACCAAAGAAGCTGGAAGTGCGGGAGAACCATTATATTTAGATGTGGTGACAGCTATTTATGAAGGCTGGAAAAAAACCACATTTCCAAAAATTGTTGGAGGGAGATATGGACTTTCTTCTAAAGAATTTACTCCCGCAATGGTCAAGAGTGTTTTTGATAATCTTACTCAAATTAAACCCAAAAATCATTTTACCATTGGGATTAATGATGATGTGAGTTTCACCTCTTTAAATTTTGATGCTAATTTCTCTACAGAACCAGATTATGTAGTTCGAGCAATGTTCTATGGTTTGGGTTCAGACGGTACAGTAGGTGCAAATAAAAACTCTATCAAAATTATCGGTGAAGGTACAGAAAATAACGCTCAAGGTTACTTTGTTTATGATTCCAAAAAATCCGGCTCAATGACAGTTTCTCACCTGCGTTTTGGACCTGAAAAAATTCGTTCAACCTACCTCATAGACAAAGCTAATTTTATCGGTTGTCACCATTGGGGATTTGTGGAAAGTATTGATATTTTAAAAGCTGCTGCACCGGGGGCGATTTTATTGTTAAATAGTCCTTATGATGCTGATACAGTTTGGGAAAATCTACCACTAAAAGTTCAACAGCAAATTCTCATTAAAAATCTCAAAGTTTACACTATTAATGCCAGTCAAGTAGCTAAAAATAGTGGTATGGGAAATAGAATTAACACTATTATGCAGGTCTGTTTCTTTGCTTTAGCCGGAGTATTGCCAGAAAAAGAAGCAATTGCTAAAATCAAACAAGCCATAGAAAAAACCTATGGTAAAAAAGGTACAGAAGTTGTCCATAAGAATTTAAAAGCTGTAGACAACACCTTAGAAAATCTCCATGAAATCGAAATTCCTCTCATACAAATAGGTAATAAAGAAAATCGCCAATTAGCAATTAACAAACCCAAATTTGTCGAGAATGTTCTTGATAAAATTATGGTTTGGGAAGGCAATAATTTACCCGTGAGTGCCTTACCTGCTGACGGAACTTTTCCCACTGGAACTGCAAAATGGGAAAAACGCAACGTTGCTGAAGAAATCCCTGTTTGGGATAGTGATATCTGCGTTCAATGTGGTAAATGTGTGATGGTTTGCCCTCATGCGGCCATTCGTGCTAAAGTGTATCAACCCAGTGAATTAGTCAACGCACCCATAGCTTTTAAATCAACTAACGCCAAAGATAAGAGCTTTGCTAACCAGAAATTCACCATTCAGGTAGCTCCAGAAGACTGTACAGGCTGCGAAATTTGTGTTAGCGTCTGTCCTGCCAAAAACAAAGCCGAACCCACCCGCAAAGCCATTAATATGAGTCCACAATTACCCTTGCGAGAACAAGAACGGGAAAATTGGCATTTCTTTTTAAGCTTACCAAATCCTGACCGGAAAACCTTGCAAGTAAACCAAATTCGTCAACAACAATTACAAGAACCATTATTTGAGTTTTCTGGTGCTTGTGCCGGTTGTGGAGAAACCCCCTACCTTAAATTATTAACACAATTATTTGGCGATCGCTCACTCATTGCTAATGCTACTGGTTGTTCTTCCATTTACGGAGGAAATCTCCCCACAACTCCCTGGAGTCAAAATGATCAAGGAAGAGGTCCGGCCTGGTCTAATAGTTTATTTGAAGATAACGCCGAATTTGGTTTTGGTTATCGTTTATCCATAGACAAACAAGCAGAATTTGCAGCAGAATTATTATCACAATTAAGTAATGAAATTGGCGATAATTTAGTTAATGCCATTCTCAAAGCCGAACAAAAAACCGAAGCTGATATTTGGGAACAACGGGAAAGAATCATCATTCTCAAACATAAACTCCAAGAAATTTTAAACCCAGATGAACACAAATATACGCAGATAGATGAAAAAAATATCCGCGTTAATCAGCGTTTATCTGCGTTTGAAAACCTCCAGTCCCTCGCTGATTATTTAGTTAAAAAAAGCGTGTGGATAGTTGGGGGTGATGGTTGGGCTTATGATATAGATTTCGGGGGAATTGATCATATAATTTCCACAGGTCGAAATGTGAACATTTTAGTCATGGATACAGAAGTTTATTCTAATACTGGAGGACAATCTTCTAAAGCTACTCCCAAAGCCGCAGTAGCTAAATATGCGACCGGTGGAAAACCTGCACCCAAGAAAGATTTAGGTTTAATGGCCATGACTTATGGTAATGTTTATGTTGCCAGCGTCGCTTTAGGTGCGCGAGATGAACAGACATTAAAAGCATTTTTAGAAGCGGAAGCTTTTGATGGTCCATCAATCATAATTGCCTATAGTCATTGTATTGCTCACGGGATTGATATGACCACCGGTTTACAACAGCAAAAGGCGTTAGTAGACTCAGGAAGATGGTTATTATATCGCTATAATCCGGTATTACAATCACAGGGTAAAAATCCCCTACAATTGGATATGAAAGCGCCTTCTGAGTCGGTAGAAAAGTCAATGTATCAAGAGAATCGGTTTAAAATGTTGACGAAAAGTAAGCCAGAGGTGGCGAAATTATTGCTAGAACAAGCGCAAATGGAAGTTAATGCTAGATGGGAAATGTATCAATATTTGGCGAATAGGTAAATCTTCATTGTAGGTTGGGTTGACCCAAGGAAACCCAACATTATCAACATTAATAATTATCTTAAATATTGTGTTTTCGGTCATAAATTTGAGAACGGACAATTTCAACTTCTTCTGTAATTTCTTCTAATGACAATTCATGAGTATGAAATATTTCTAATAACCCTGTTAATTTATTATTCAAAGTTTCTTTATACTTTCGCTATTTACTGGTGTTATGAGGTACATATCTAGCGGGCAAGATGCCCGCACCACAAGAGTTTTATGATTTAACTTTGTACCTCATAAGAGCGGAAAACGCTGTACAAAATTACCTTTTCCCTATACTTTGGAAAGGGTACGGTTGGGGTGTATTTTTTGAGCTTGAATTGCTATATGAGTGACACCCATGTTCATTTAACCAAAATTTTCTACCATGTAAATATCATTTCCTGAATTAATACCTGAATCACCAATTAAAATTATACTACTATCATCACTTTCTAAATTCAAGCTTCCAGAAATACCATGTCTGAGAACTTGAATTAATTTTTGTGGGCTAAAAGATTCTAATTCGACAAAATTACCAGTATGTAACCAAGCTAATTCGTCAGCAGTTAAACTCTGACAAATATCTACAGATAATTTTTTAGCTTCGTCTTTTAACTGTGAAGAAAACCGAGTGAACATTTTTCCCTGACTCGCAATAATTTGACGGGGTAAAAGTCCCAGGTCAATAATTGTCACATTGCTATTTAAAAACCACTTTTCACTGGTGCGGAGATGATGAACTAAATTGACACCTTTGGAACTACAATCATGAATAGCATAAACCTTTAAATCAGGGTTACGTCGTAGCATTTCCATTGTAGTATTGAAAATGCTTTGAGGATAACCAGTAATACTGAGAATTGCACAATTATTTTCAAAGTGGAAATTATTAGCAATTAATAATTGTGCAATATTAGCACTATCACAAACTACTAATCTATCAAAACTATAAGCTGTTATATCGGGGTTAATAGATGTAGGTGCAATTTGTTCTTGTTGTGAAGTTAGAACTTTATCAACTTTACCATTTATTTGTTGCCATTTTATCAACCACCTATCTAAATCTATGGAAGAAAATAAAAATTGTTGTGGTAGATTTTCGACTTTTCCTAACTGTCTAGTTCCTAAAAATATTGATAGCAACCCTAAAATTACTACAATAGAGAAAACAGGGAAAGAATTTAACACAAATAAACTTGCTGATATTCCCACTACCAGAATGACCACTCCCAGTCTTTGTAAGGTTTTAGCACTTGCTTTTCGACTAGCATTGTTTAATCTACTTGAATTTGTGTTATTAAATAAATACCAAATTGTACCTGCTTGGTAAACTAGATTAACAACAAGAACAGAATTAGGTATAAAAGCAGCAGTAAATCCTCCAACAAAACCTGTTACCCAAACATTCAAAAAAAGATATAAAAACCAAAATCCTATTGGTTGAAATGCCTTTTTTCTAACCCGACTATCTAAAAAATAAAGGAGTTGTTTGGGTGTAAAATATAAAGTATAACTAGCTGAAATATCTGCTAATGTTTTAGAAAACATAGAATCGGTAATTTTTGCAGTTCCCATACTTGTAGGTTCAAAAACAAAAGGATGATTACATTTAATACATCTTCCTTGATTTGCTGTTCTGTCTTTTAATTTGTTGTCAGTTCCGCAGTTAATACATTTCATGGTTTTGTTAGTTTTGATTTGGTTAAAAATTGTGGTTTTAGATACTCGACTTCTATTCTTATTTTGGGAATTAATTAATAATTAAAGAGGTCGAATTTTACATGATTTGATTGTTAAGTAAAATGCTGTAATCTTCCCGTTTACGAATTAAATGATATGTACCATTTTCTAACAAGACTTCCGCAGGTCTGGGACGATGTAAAAAGTGAGAAGACATAGCATAACCATAAGCACCAACATCTAAAATAGCAATAATATCGTCAATTTCTAAAGCGGGAAGTTGACAATTTTTGCCTAAATAATCTCGTGAATATGTGGTATTTCCACAAACGTCAGTTAGATATTTTTGAGAAGTTGAATTTTTCAAAGTTATAATTTCTCGATAACCTCCATGTACAGAAATAACAGCAATATTAGCAATAGTAGAATCTACACCGATAATTTGTTTTTCTCCTTGCCATTTTACCGAAACAACTTTAGCTAATAAAGTACCACAACCCGCTACAGAAGAGCGTCCTGGCTCAATAATTAAATTAATATTTTTGTCAATTTCACTAATTTTATTAGTTAATTGATTTCCAAATAATTGCCAATCAAAAGCTACATGATCATGATGATAGGGATAACCAAAACCACCACCAAAATCTAAATATTGCCAATCTGGTAACTTTTTTGCAGTTGCTAAAATCGAATCAATTACATCAATAAAGGCTGTTGTTGCATTAGTTCCTGTACCGCGATAAAAATGTAAACCAGAAATCTTTAAACCTACAGCATGACTAATAGAAATAGCCTCATTAAAATCTAGAGAACTAACACCAATACGACTATCCTCCGAAATATTTAACCGCAAACCAAGATTTAACTTTTCTGTTGTGTTTTTCTGTGTCTTTGCACGAAATGAAAAAACCTCACAACACAAACGCAACTGAGAAATACTATCTAAATTGAGGGTTGTCACACCCCAATTGATAACTTGTTCCATTTCCTCCCGATTTAAATTACTACCGCTATAGACGATATCATGGGGATAAAAACCAGCATTTAAACCCAAATAAATATCACCCGGAGTATTAGCATGAAGTCCCCAACCGGCGTTTTTAAATATTTTTAGTAATGCGATATTACCATTTGTCACACTAGCAAAATGAAACTTAGTATGGGGATAACTAATAGCTTCCGTAATATCTGCAATAGTTTGACGTAAAATATCGCTATCGTAAACGTATAAAGGAGAACCATGAACTTGCAATAACTCTTGTGCAAGCTCTAGTTCTAAATTGGGAATTGGTGGTACTTTTTCCATAACCATCGAGGTAAAATAAATGGATGATATAAAGACTTTTTGCCTAATTTAGAACCAAAAACATGATAGCGCCAAAGTTGCCACATTATCAATAACCACAGACTTTCACCAATACGTCGTCCTTGAATTTGTCCCCCCAGTTGACCTGTAACAATTTGTGACGCAATATCAGGAAAAAAGCAACCTTCCCATTTTAGTATACCAGGATTCAGCCAATTACCAATATCATGCCAAAAATTATTTAGACACCAGGAGGTGAGGGGAACACCCATACCGCGTTTTTGTCTCCAAACGATTTCCTTAGGTAGCCAATTTTCTACAGCGCGTTTAAGAATATACTTTTCACAAGCACCGTGTAAACACAGTTCACCAGATAGCTGAAAAGTCCATTCTGCTAACAGTAAATCACAAAAAGGCGATCGCACCACCAAACCATGAGCAAAACCCAACGCAGTCGCACGGGGGTGAATATTTCGCGCTCCTTTTAACATTAAACTAGCGCGACGGAGGCGAGATAATAACGAAGGACAAAAATCAGAATCAAGAGCATTTAATAACCATTCCTGAGCATTTAAACCCTGAATCTGAGCATATATTTCTGGCTGATAAATCCGTTTTTCATAACTCCAAAAACGGTGAAAAGTGCGAAGATATTGGTTAATAAAACTTTCTATTTGATCAGGATATTCATATTGATAAATACCCGCAGCAATTAAAGGTTTATTAGTCCAACCGGCAAATAATTGATCACCACCTTCACCATTAAAAATCACCTGAGTTTCTTGAGAAGCAATTTGATTTAAGAGATATAAAGGAACAGTTACACCGTCACCAAAGGGTAAATCTAAAGCTTTTACAGTAGGAATTAAAGCCTTTTTAATATTACCAGGACTAGCATCAACTTTCACTAAAGGAATATTAAGAAATTCCGCCACTTGTTCCGCATAGGGATATTCAGGAATACCCACATTACCAAAATCTAAAGTGTAAGCGCGAACTTTTACCCCAGCTTCTACCAATAAAGACGCAACAATAGAAGAATCCAAACCTCCAGACAGAAAAACCCCCACAGGTTGATCTTTTAAATCAGAAATTTGTGTTTGAATTGCATTTTTTAATAAAAATTGTAATTGAGAAACTGCGGTATTTTCATCTTTAATTTGTTCCTTTGATTCACACCATTGATAAATATTATCAACTTGAGGAGAAGCAACCCCATTAAAAATCATCTCAGTTCCCGCAGTCACAGAAAACACTTGATTAACAGGAGTGAGAGGATTAGGAACATAGGAAAAACAACTATAACCATATAAACCAGAAATATTAATCTCCGGTTTTTCTATGATTTCTAAAAGCAATTGTAACTGAGAAGAAAACCAAATTACTCCACCTTGCTGAGTCCAAAATAAAGGCACTTTACCAAAAATTTCGCACCCCAAAATTAACTGATTATCTGTTATCTTCACCCAAACATCTAAGATCGAAAAACCCCCAGCCGAAATACCCGCAATCGTATTTTTTGGTAATACAGGTAAAGACTCACAACCAATATAAACAACATCCCAAAAAAACTTCTCTTCCTCACCTCCTCTCTTCGCGCCTCTGAGCCTCTGCGTGAGAAACTCTTTGCTTTTATCACCCCAATAACCAATAAAATGATAGGGAAACATAACTATTGCACCACAAAAGTTTCTTCACTAATTTTCCGACCTTCAAGCAACATTTGTACTTGCCAATTTCCCACAGATGCGGTAGGATTAATACTATAACGACAAACAGTATCCCAAACTGAAGTTTTTATTTCACGAGTTTGATATTGATTTTGTTTAACAACTTGACCATTTGGGTCAATCCAATTACAAGAAAGATTGAGTTTTTTACCTATAGGTGCATTTTTCAAAGTCACACGATAAACAAGTTCTGAATTAGCTTGACGGGAGATATTTTTTAAATTTTCATTATTTGATGTTAGGGTAATTTTGTCTTGTTGTGCGGAAATATTAGCCAATAAAGAACTTTTTTGTTGATGAAAAAACACTGTTAATCCTATACCGATAATTACAGATGTCGCCACTACGAAACCAATTAATTTATTACGGCTTTGTTGAACTTCTAAAGCTTGTTTACGCCGAATTTGAATTAAGGCTTCATCTAATAATTCCGGTGGTAGATTTAAATCTTGTAAAATCTCTTTAATTTGCTGTTGATTAAGTTCTGATTCTTGACGTAATTGTAATGTTTGAACTTCAGCAATGATCTGGTTTAATTGTTCTTGGTTTAGTGGTTGGTTCATAATTTAGAGTAATTGTTGATTAATACACCTTGGTAAGCAATTTATCAATTTATCAATTTATATTTTAACACAATTTAAAATTATTTTACCAGTTCGGAAATAACTGTAATTAATTCAAATACATCTACGGGTTTAGAAAGACACTTTTGAAACCCAGCATTTAATACTTGGGAAATGACTTCATTTGCAGTATAACCTGTGAGTGCGATCGCAGGTATTTGTCTTTTTTCGGTAGATTCTAAAGACCTGATTTGATCAAGTAAATTATAACCATTTTCCTCTGGCATTCCAATATCAGTGATTAAGATATCTACTGGAAATTGTTCAAGAGATTTTAATGCTTCCCTAACAGAATCCGCAGTCATGACTACCGCTCCATACTCTTCTAATGCAAAAACTAAAAAATCGCAGATATCAATATTATCATCAACAACCAACACTTTTACGCCATCAATACTTGGATTTGCGGAATTATTTAGCGGCTCACTCACGGGGTTTGGTTCTGGCTGTAACTGGATTAATGGTATTCTGACTGTAAAAGTCGCTCCTTGTCCTTTACCTAAACTTTTAGCCCAAATATTTCCCCCGTGCAATTCTACCAAGTGACGGACAATTGCTAAACCGATTCCCAGTCCGCCATAATTTCGGGTATTAGAAGCATCAGCTTGACGAAAATAGTCGAAAATATAAGGCATAAAATCAGGAGTGATTCCAGATCCTGTATCAATTACTTGAATTTGTGCTTCTGATTCTAATGTTTTTAGTCCGATTTCAACTTGTCCTCCGGGGGATGTAAACTTAATCGCATTGGTGAGCAAATTCCAGACAATTTGTTGTAAACGAATTGGATCACCTAATACCATTACATTATCAGATTCAATTGTGAACAATATTTTAATTGATTTAGCTTTTGCGGCTAAATACATAGTATTAATTGCCATTTCAATTGGTGATACTAAATTTACTGGATGAATATTGAGGCTAATATTACCTCGAACCATTCGAGAAATATCTACTACATCTTCAATTAATTCGGTTTGTAATTTGGCGTTGCGTTCTATAGTTTCTAAAGCCAGTGCTATTTTTTCGGGACTTAATTTCCCAGTTTTCAGCATTTGTGACCAACCAACTATAGAAGTCAGGGGCGATCTTAATTCATGAGAAAGTATGGCTAAAAACTCATCTTTAATGCGATTAGCTCGTTGAGATTCCTCGTAAAGATGGGCATTATTCATTGCTAATAATAGCATTTGTGCTAACTGCACTAAAATAGCTTCATCATCTTCTGTAAAATCACCTTCATATTTATCAGAAAGGTGCATAAAACCAATGTGTTTACCTTTAATATTAATCAGTGGTGCTACCAACCAACCGCGCAGGGGTAAATTGTTATTAACGTTATTAACTGCGGCTGGATGTGCTTCTAGTTCAGCTTGAGTCATTCGCATTGAATTTTGTATTTGACAAACTAACTTATAAAAATCAGATTCATCAAACTTTTCATAGTTTTTTCGCCACCATTCATGCTGCTCTGAAAGATGAATTGTATGACTTACTTTTGTGCAACTTTCATCTACATTAATACTAATAATTGATTGGTGTGCTCCGATAATTTCCGCAGCTTGCTGTGTAACCAATTCCAGTATATTATTAGTTGATAGTGTTGAATTAATAGCCAGCGATAAATCAGCCAACTTTTGCAAACGATTGGTGATTTTGAGAGTCATAGCATATTCTTTTAATTGTTGATTAGCTTGTTGAAGACTGTTTGCTTGTTCTGATAAATTAGTATATAACTGAGCATTTTCTAGGGAAATAGCGGCTTGGGTCATTAGCAAATTTAAAACTTCAATTTTATTATATGTAAACGCGCCTACAGTTAGCTGATTTTCTAAATACAAAATACCCATCAATTTACTTTTGTAAATAATAGGAAGACATAATAAACTTTTAGGGTTATGGAAGACAATATAAGAATCAGCAGCTATTAAAAGATTAGTTTTAATATCATCTGTTACGAATATTTTCACCGTATTATAAACATAATTAATCACCGTTATAGGAATATCTTTACTTAAATTAACTGGGATTGATTCCTGGATAATAGTTGTATTAGCTATTTTTATCGCTTCCACAAATAGATGATTATTTCTAACTAAAATTAAAACAGATTTATTTGCACCGCTATTTTCCATCATCACTTGCATTAATGTTGATAGCAATTTATCTATGTGGATTTCACTAGCAATTACTTGAGAGAATTTTATAACTGTATTCAAATCTATAGCTTCGGAAATATTATTATTTTTAGTATTTTTAGAAATCATTATTGGTACAGGTTTTTTTCCTGCTTGTAGAGTCTTAGCAAGTAATTGGGGATAGGATTTTTCTAAATGGTCTACCTTAGCTTTTGCTCCCCAACGTAAATATCCATAATATGCCTTTGTCATATATAATGAAGCAATTTCATTTCTACCTAAAGATAAATAAAAATCTGCTGCTAATTCATAAGCTAAAGCTTCTTCATGAAGATATTCATAATTATTTGCACCTTGAATAGCTCGGTCATAATATTCCATTGCTAACAGCATTTGTCCTAAAACTCGCGCTTTTTCAGCCTCTATCAGGTCATATTTATGTTGATAATTCATGGGTGCATTAACAGCCCAATACTGCATCTTTTCCTGGTTTGCTAAAACTTGTTTCATAGACTCCATTTGTTCATGTTCTGACTGATAATTATATGCAGCCAAAAGAGACAAAGAATAGTAAAAATTATGTTGGCTGACAGTAATTTGTCCTGGTACAGATGTTATATATTCTTTAGCGAAAATAGCACTATCAAGGGCTTTTTTGTATTCTTTAAATAAATAAAATTGCATAGTTTTAGTTAGATAAAATCCAAAGAGAGAGTGATAATTTTTAGTATTAACTAAAAACAGAAACAAGTCTTCAGTAAAAAAATCACCATTAAATTGGCATTTATCATGATTTATTTCTCGCAAATTAAATATTATTTGTTGCCAAGTTTTGATATTTTGAGTATGCCAATTGAGTTTTCTATGAGAGATTAAAGCAGCGCAATTTTCTAGATATTCAGATACAGTTATTAAATTTTCCCCAGTAAATAACATCATGAACATCTTAAAGGTATAAGCAAAACCTAAAAAGTCTGTTTCACCTATTTTCCAGCCATATTCAGCAATCTCTTGTAAAGGAACTATAGATACTCGAAAATGCTGTTTCCAATAAATAATATGAGAATACCATAACACTAAAATTCTGAATCTGATCACTTGATTATCAAACTGCTCTGATAAATTAACAGCTAATTTTCCATAACTATATCCAGTATTAATATCTGAAAAACTATCGCAGACTATCAAACCATAACAAATATAAGTATAAGCAGACTCTACAGAATTGCCATATTTAATAGCCAGATTTATTATAGTAAGTATAATGGGCAATTCCATATCTGATTGTGAGAAATAGGCTATAAAACCAAGTCTCATTAGTATCTCCATTGCTGCAAGTTTATAAGGATCTATCATTTTTGGTAAATGGATTAAATCCTCAACGTTAACATTTATTAGGGGTACTTTTTCTACAGTAACTTCTAGTTTCTCTAATAATTTTAGCCCTGTATTAAAGGTTAATTCCATGTCATACATTAGCATTTGCTTTTTGTATACTTTAACCTCATCTAATACACTAATTGCATTTTTATTAACTATTTCTATATAAGTTATTGCTTCCTCAGAATGAATACTTAAATATGCTGCCTCCACCGCTTCTATATAAAGGTTTAATGTTAGATTATATTCATGCTGCCAACTATCTGCTGCAAGCAATGATAAACCTATTTGTAAATACCTGAAAGCAGCATCATAAGCTGTAGCTGATTTAGCTTTAGAACCGGCAATTAAATTTAGTTGAGCTACTGCATATTTTTCCGACTCAACCGTAATTAAATCCATGCCAATATTCAACTGATTTACAATTTCAAATATATTTTCTTCTATTTCCTTTTCCGAAGTATTTTTTAATAGCAATTGCCCAACTTTTAAATGGGTAGATTGTTTTTCCTGGTCAGGAATCAAAGAATAAGCAGCTTGCTGTACACGGTCATGTAAAAATCTGTAACTAAATTTCTGTTCTTCGTAGTTATGAACTGCTGATAACTGTTGACTATTTAGTAAATCAGATTGAAAGAAGTTGTAAATTTTTGTTGTCGGAATTACAAATTCTTCTAACAATGCTTTCCACAAATCTACCGCTGTTTCTATCTGAGATTTTTGATTAATTTTTGCTAATGTATCTAAATTAAATTGGTTGCCAATACAAGCTGCCAGCTTTAATACTGATTGAGTTGATTCGGGTAATTTTTGTAATTGCAGTGCCATAAATTCTACCACATCATTAGTGATAGCTAAGGCTTGAATTTGTGCAATATTACACTGCCAATAATGACAATCAAAGTTAAAGCTAATTAAACTACCTTCATAGAGAGATTTGATAAATTGCTGGCTAAAGAAGGGATTTCCCTGGGTTTTTAGATAGACTAATTGAGTAAAAGGTAGAGCTACTGTGGTCGGACAATTAAGAGTATCAGCAATAAGTTGATTTAGGTCAGATTGATTGAGAGAATTTAGGTTAATAGTATTAACTATAGATTCAGTTTTGCAGATATTCTCAATAGTTAATATTAAAGGATCTGTAGCAGACACTTCATTATCCCGGTAAGCACCAATTAACAATAAATAACTAATTTCATTTGTAGTTATGAGTAATTGCATCAATTTAAGAGAAGCCAAATCTGCCCATTGTAAATCATCAAGGAATATGACTAAAGGATGTTTTTGAGTGGTAAAAACATGAATAAATTTCTCAAATAGCAAGTTAAAACGATTTTCTGTGGCCATGGTGGACAATTCTGGAACAGGAGGCTGTTTACCAATAATTTGTTCTAATTCTGGGATAACAGCAATAATAACCTGAGCATTTTCTCCTAACGCAGACAGAATTTTAGTTTTCCATTCTTGCAATTCAGTATCACTTTCAGTTAATAGTTGATCTATTAAATTTCGGAAAGCTTGTATAAATGCGAAAAAAGGAATATTGCGTTGAAATTGATCAAATTTTCCTTTAATAAAATAACCCCTAGCACAAACTATGGGTTTATGAATTTCATTAACTACAGCGGTTTTACCAATTCCCGAATACCCAACTACCAGGATCATTTCCTTATTATTAGCACAAATACGCTCAAAAGCTGTGAGCAGAGTTTTTACTTCTACTTCTCTACCATACAGTTTTTCAGGAATAGTTAGGCGATCGCTAATATCTCTTTTTCCTAATTCAAAAGTCTGAATATTTCCAGTTTCTTCTCCAGCTTTTAGACACATTTCTAAATCATATTTAATTCCATAAGCTGACTGATAGCGATATTCAGCATTTTTTGCCATCAATTTATGAATAATTGCCGATAAAATCGGGTGAATATGACTATGAATATCATGTAATAATGGAGGTTGTTTAGCAATATGGTAATGTATCAATTCTATGGGGTCATTACTAGCAAAAGGTAATTCTCCAGTCAAAAGTTCAAAAAATGTCACACCTAAAGAATAGAAATCTGTCCGATAGTCAACTAAGCGATTAATACGTCCAGTTTGTTCTGGAGATAAATATGATAAAGTTCCTTCCAAAACATTAGGACTAGCGAGAGTTTGAGTTTCTCTCTTAAGTAAACAAGCAATACTAAAGTCAATTATCTTAACTTCTAAGGTGTTAGGATTAATTAGAATATTAGCGGTTTTTATATCTTTATGAATCACCTTTTGATGATGCAATTCTTCTAAAATAGAAACTATTTGTAGAGCAATAGTGAAAAATTCTCTTAATCCTGTCGCGCTGTTTCCCATACCTCCTTCCCCCCATTCTTTCATTTTTTTCTGGAGAGAAATACCCCCAAAATCCTCCATTATCAAAGCATATCCGTTTTGATAATTTTCCAGACCATAGGTTTTAATAATTCCCGAAATATTGAGATTTTTGATAATAGTATATTCATTACGAAACTGCACCAATTTATCAAATTTTGGGTAATCATGGCGTAAAAACTTGATAACTACTGATATTTTGTCTTTTTCTCTTATACCTCGAAAGACCAAAGTTTCACTACTAGAATAAATTTTTTCAACTAGTTTATAACCTGTTAATTTCATCATTTCTATACCCCAGAACATTGTTTTTAAATAAATATTTGTCACACTAGCAAAATAAAATTGCTTCTCATATCACTAACCGAAAATGATAGGAATATGAATTTTAAAGAGTATTGATATCAATACCTTTAGCTTCTAATTTTGCTAATAGGTCTTGATAATTTTGACGTTCTTGTTCTGCACGTTTATATTCTTGTTCTGCGCGTTCATACTCATTTTCTGCCCGTTGATTTAATTCTAGAAATGTGAGAAACTTTTTTCCATTAGGATAATAAATTTCTAAATTACTTGATGTTATTTCCAACCGTATTCCTAAACGCGGACTTACCCAATTATTAATTTCTTCGATATCTTCTAACCATTCTTTTTGAAGGATAAATCCAGTTAATTCAATCTTTTCTGGATGATAAACATAATATTCTTCCACACCATAACGTTGATAAAAAAGGAGTTTTTTAGCCATTTCTTGGCTGCGATTTCCTGGAGATAAAATTTCAAAGACTACTTGAGGAGCAATATTATTTTCTTCCCATTGTTTATAAGAACCGCGTTTACCTTTTGGTCTACCGAAAATAACCATGATATCAAGTGCTTGATGGGTTTTTACACTTCCCTCCACCGGATACCACAGTAAATCACCAGCGATAAACACATCTTTTTCTGAAGCAAATAATAGCTCTAAATTTTCTTTGATTTTAACTATCCATTCATAATGTTCTGTATTATCAGCCATGGGATTTCCATCACTATCAGGGTAGATGATTTCTAATTTGGTTTCTGGTGTGAGTTGTTGTACCATATCTGTAGCTCCATTTTACCCAAGGTAAATAAATTTTTAACTTGACAGTGGTGCTGAACCTATTTATAATTATATGTTATTTATGAATCATTTGTCAAAAAAAATCAGATATCTAATGCAGAGGAAATACTTTACTTAAATCTAGCGATAAATCGGGAAAACAAGGTAAAGATATCACTTGATTTGGTAAGACAATTCGCCTATTTGCATAACCAAATTGACCTTGTTTATTTTGATATGGTTCACTGTAACATTCTAAGCAATTATCTAATAAATTAAATATCCAATAATCAACAATTCCGGCTTTTGCATACAGAGGTATTTTCACCTTTTGGTCATAATCTATCGAAGAATCTGCAACTTCTATGACTAATAAGATATCAGTCCCTTGGGGGTGAGATAATAAATAATTATCATCACGATTTTTGATGATTGCAAAATCTGGTTCTGGTTCGCTTTTTGGTGGTACGATAATAGGGGCTTGAGATTGTAAAGTTCCTCTGTCTCCTATCATTTTAGGAAGTTCCCGCAATAAATTACGTAAACAAGTTTCATGCGATCTACCTTTTGATACCATTTCTATCAATTCTCCGTTAATTAATTGAATGTGATCATCTTCTTTGAAAAAGCCGATTTCGGTGAGTTGGTGATATTCTTCTAAAGTAAAACTTTTAACCTGAATCCTAGTCATATATCTTGCTCCTTGAGGAATTGCTATTAAATATATTCTAAAATGTGCCAAGAATTGCTATCCTAGAATCATAATAATTATTAAGGAAACAATGCCAGCGCCTACTCTTACCCCGACAATGACTGCTTTTCCCTTGGCTGCTGTAGTCGGCCAAGAAGCAATTAAAATAGCTTTGCTGTTGACAGCAGTTGACCCCGTTTTGGGGGGTGTGGTAATTGCAGGTCGTCGCGGTACAGCCAAATCTGTAATGGCGCGTGCTATTCACGCTTTATTACCACCTATTGAAGTTGTCAAAAATTCCCTTAGCAACTGTGACCCCAATCATCCAGAAGAATGGGATGATCAACTCTTAGCTGCACAAAGACAGGAGCTAGAAACGGAAATTATCCCCGCACCTTTTGTCCAAATTCCCCTGGGTGTGACAGAAGACCGGCTTTTAGGTTCTGTGGATGTGGAACAGTCGGTTAAACAGGGTGATACAATATTTCAACCGGGTTTACTCGCTACAGCTAATCGAGGCGTGCTGTATGTGGATGAAATCAATTTATTAGATGACCAAATTAGTAACCAACTTTTATCAGTCTTATCCGACGGACGCAACCAAATCGAACGGGAAGGAATCAGTTTTCAACATCCTTGCAAACCGTTGTTTATTGCCACCTATAATCCAGAAGAAGGGGCATTAAGAGAACATTTACTTGATAGAATAGCGATCGCACTATCAGCAGACGGAGTTCTGGGTATAGATCAAAGAGTACAGGCAGTTGCACAAGCGATCGCCTATTCTCATTCTCCCACACAATTCCTGCAACAATACAGCGAAGATATAGACTCCCTCCAAACCCAAATCATCCTCGCACGGGAATGGTTAAAAGAAGTCACCATTACCCCAGAACAAATTACCTACCTCGTTAATGAAGCCATTCGTGGGGGTGTGGAAGGACATCGCGCGGAACTATTTGCAGTGCGTGTAGCTAAAGCCGCAGCAGCATTAGAAGGACGTAATAGTGTAACAGCGGATGATTTACGTCGCGCGGTGGAATTGGTCATAGTCCCCAGAACCACGATCATCCAAACACCACCAGACGAACAGCAACCACCACCTCCTCCCCCACCACCACAGGAAAGTCAAGACGAGTCGGAACAAGAAGAAGAACAAGAGGAAGAACAGGAAGAGGAAAAAGAAGAAGACCAAGAACAGCAAGAACCTCCAGACATTCCCGAAGAGTTTATTTTTGACCCAGAAGGGGTAATTCTTGACCCAGAAGTGCTTTATTTTACTCAAATGGCACAACGTCAAGGTAAATCAGGAAGTCGCAGTATTATCTTCTCAGACGACCGAGGACGCTATATCAAGCCCATGATTCCCAAAGGTAAAGCCCGACGGATAGCCGTAGATGCCACATTACGAGCCGCAGCCCCGTATCAAAAAGCACGTCGAGCTAGACAGCCAGATAAAAAGGTAATTGTTGAACAGGGAGATATCCGTTCTAAGCGGTTAGTGAGAAAAGCCGGCGCTTTAGTCGTATTTGTTGTAGATGCTTCTGGTTCAATGGCTTTAAATCGGATGCAGTCTGCTAAGGGTGCAGTTATGCAGCTTTTAACAGAAGCCTATCAAAATCGTGATCAAGTATCTTTAATCCCTTTTAGAGGAGAACAAGCAGAAGTATTATTACCTCCTACCCGTTCCATTGCTTTAGCTAAAAATAGGTTAGAAAGATTACCCTGTGGTGGTGGTTCTCCCTTAGCACATGGTTTAACTCAAGCCGTAAGGGTGGGGATAAATGCCCAAATGGGCGGCGATATTGGGCAGGTTGTTATCGTAGCAATTACTGATGGACGCGGTAATATTCCTTTAGCTCGTTCTTTAGGTGAACCCATGGAACCGGGAGAAAAACCAGATATCAAAGCCGAATTATTAGACATTGCGGCCAGAATTAGGGCTTCGGGAATGCAATTGTTAGTAATTGATACGGAGAGTAAATTTGTATCGACTGGTTTTGCGAAGGAATTATCGAAAACAGCAGGAGGTAAATATTATCACTTACCGAAAGCCACCGATAAAGCGATCGCTGCCATGACTAGAGGTGCTATAGCTGACATGAAAGCAAAGTAAATTAACGGAAATTAACCCTTCGTAGTTTTGTTTTATTATATACAGCATAACTACGAAATAACACCTTCATGCGGTACATTGTATGTTTCGACTGAATGAAATTGGAGCAGTTGGAAGAATATGATAGAGGGCAGCTATTTTTTGAAATTTATTTGATTAGATGCTAACGTAAATTTATAGATAGTTAGCCGTTAATTTTGCCAGTAGAGGTAATTTTATGCAATTGGAAATCCAACTTGATGATGACTGTGTTGAAAAACTTGCGTATATTCAGCAACAAACGAATCAAGATTTTAGTGAAGCTATTAAACAAGCTATTGAAGAATACTATAACCAAGTTCAGACTAATAACAAAACTCCATTAGCAATATTTAAAGAACTTGGTTTAGTCGGATGTTTTAATGGTGATTCTGATCTATCTGTTACTTATAAAACAAAAATGGCTAACTATCTTGAGGATAAACAAGAAAAAGAGCGATTATGATTATTGTTGATACTGGTGCTTTTTTAGCTTTGTTTAACCAAAGAGATACTTATCATTTTCAAGCACAAATTGCGTTTAATAGTATTTCAGAACCACTGATTTCAACTTATCCAGTAGTTACTGAAACTTGTTATATGTTAACACAATTTGCTAGTGATACAGCCTCATTCAATTTTTTGAAAAGTTTTTGTTTGGGTGCTTTTGAGATTTTTGATCTCGAAAAGTATCATGTTGAAAGGATGATTCAATTAATGGAAAATTACGCAAATTTACCAATGGATTTAGCTGATGCTTCCCTGGTTGTACTTGCTGAACATTTAGAAAATGGACGTATTCTTACTGTTGATAGAAGAGATTTTAATATTTACCGATGGCATAAAACTAATTCATTTGAAAATTTGTTCTTTTCACAATCATAAAAAACGAAAAGAGAAAATTTCTAAATTTATTAGCAACTATAGATATCAATTATTAATCTTTAAAATCTAAAATATTTACCAATAATCCCGCTATTTCTAAAAGTTGTTCTGGTTGATTATCAATTAGCCATTCAGTAAGTTTGACGGAGTGTGTTGTTTTATAAAATCGTAATCGCGTTTCACAAAAATGTGCAAATAATTCCTTTATAAGCTTTGCACCATCAACTGTACAACGCCAATCATTATCTGAAATTCCCTGAATTTTTACATCTTTTGGAAAATAATCAAGTTCGTATTTGTTTTTATCAATCCATTCTTTAACCTCTTCAATAGTAAGCTTTTCTTCACGGTTTTCGTCACATTCATTAATGATTGCTGTTATTGCTTCAGAATGAAGTAGATAATTTTCATACATACGTCTAGGCAATAATGTAACAAGTTTTTTACTTCTTTCCTGCAAATCCTTCTCTTCATTATCCGATCTAGTCTCACGGTCAAATAAGAATCCAATAGCAGGTGGAAATAAGCTTGAACCTCCACTAAGCTTGTCATAAATATCAAATATCAAACTAGCATTTTTACTTTTATTATCTAAACGCCCTACATCCTGAACAGCCAAAATTGTAGTACCTAATAATGATTTTTTAGCTACTTTCTCTAAAATTAATGGAAAGCATATTTGCTCTGTTGGACCTTCTACCCAAAGAATATTATCAGCACCAAAAACGTCTGATAAACTCACACCAACTTCTGCTAAAAGTGACCGTTGTTCTCTTGCTTCTTTAGCATTTATCGCTGATACTTTAGTTTCACAATCTTCATATTTAAGCATGATAATTTTAGAAGGATTAGCAGCATTAATTATCGTTGGTGAATGAGTAGCTATAAAATACTGGTGCTGTGGAAATTGTTTCAATATCTCAATTAGTTTTTTTGCTGCTCCTGGATGTAAAAATGATTGTGGTTCATCAATAATTATAGTTCGCGGTTCTGGTGAATTCATGACAACATATAAGATAGCCAATACTTGACCGATACCTGTACCGCAAGATGATAAAGAAACAGCTAAATCTTCCCTTTCGGTTTCTGGTTCTATATTCCAAACCATAATTTCTAGTTGATTATGCTCCCTGGGTTCAATTGCTATTCTTTTAATATGGGGAAAAATTTGATTTATGTATTTGTTATACCTGTCAAAAGCTGTTGAGTTTCGACTTTGTAAACCACTCAAAACCTCAGCTAAATTAGATGCGTTTGGTTCTAAAATTGACTTATTTCCAAAAGCACACTTGCTAATATTTAATCTTTCAGCATAGAATCTGTATATACGGCTTTTAAAGAGTTGGAACAGTTTGTAGGTGATTGTTTCTTCATTTCCACCCTCATAGATTTCAACATGGCTTGTTTCCCAGGTATCTCCATAATAAGGATCTAAAACTTTCTCATAAATAAATTCAGGACTATAGCTATACCCATTTTCTTTTTTGATTTTAATAAAATCATATTTGACCTTGTCTTTTTTCATTTTTGGTAAATATAAATTAAAGTTTAATCTTTTACTTATCTTGTCATCCTCAACTATTATCTGGTTATTTATGCTAGACAATGATAAATTAATTTCTATCAAATCTTGACTATCTAAAATTTTTTGAAAATAAGATTTGACTAGTGCATCTATATTTTCTGGTGTGCCTTCCCAGCCATATTCACATTCTTGATCATAGTTTGGATAAGGAATTCCAAGAGAGGATTCAAGATAATCCAAGAAATTTCGTAATTCTTGATTCTGTAGTAACAATGTAATTTCAGATTTTGATATCTCTTTTGTAATTGAAGACTGAGTTGGTAAAGTTTTAATACTACGATGTGGGACATCACTAAAATTTAATGTAAGTGCTTCTAATAGTGCTGTTTTACCGGCATTATTCTGACCAACAATAATATTAATACCCTGTGTAAATTCCAGTAGACCAGAATCTTGAAAAGATTTGTAATTGAAAAGTTGAAACTTTGAAATGTGCATATAAATTAACCGTAGTGAATCTTGGTGATATATGTTAAATAACTAAATTAATTATAATCGTGATTGTATTTTTTATTTCAGCAAAGTCAAATATTATTTATTTTCTCAATATTCTTGACAAATATCTCAATTTATCTGCATAAAATTCAACTGGTTTTGCGAAGGAATTATCAAAAACAGCCGGAGGTAAATATTATCACTTACCGAAAGCCACCGATAAAGCGATCGCTGCCATGACTAGAGGTGCTATAGCTGACATGAAAGCAAAG
>Ga0082207_1000094_pt1 | contig 53749 bp, 54 predicted proteins | sample LakMenEpi10Aug09_FD_71540 | JGI IMG/M metagenome (GOLD analysis project Ga0082207, IMG submission 71540) | reverse complement strand
CCTGCGATGACATCGCCGACTTTCCTGAAAATGGCTGGGTAGCCGGGACCGTGATGGTCAACCCTCCTTCCGATACCAAAACCGGATTGCAGAACAGCAGTTCTTTTGAGCAAGTATATTTACCAAATACAGATCAGACAACAATCGATAAATACCGTACACTGAATATCAAAGTCGAGCCACTATTGTCTGAGAAAAAAAAATCGCTTATTGAACAAGTCAAAGCGTTCTCACAAGACAAACCTGTTGAAAGAATCGTCACGATGCAGTTGTGCGACTCCGATGAAATCCCGAGTGGACCGGTTGTCTTTGATCAAAACAACAGCGTAATTATCATCGCAGTAGCCTGGTCACCTTCCACCTATTTGACGTCTACAGGCGGACACTTATCAAGTTTCGGCGATGGATCGATCAATATCGAGCCCACAGGAGCGACCGCCCAGCAGACGACACTTTCGATGTTCTCAAGGGATGCAAACGACGGCTCGATACTTATCGCCGAGAACTTTTCCGTTCCCACCAACAAGAAGCCTGTATTTTATCCCATTACCAAGCGCCTCTACGAGAAACTCACTGGAGTTGTTAGTGCCAAAAAACATGTCGGGTTTTTGCTCGAACAAAGTGATGATCCTGAGCTTTATAAACGCTTGCTACATGGGACCAAAGAGTGAATCATCCACACCTCTGGCGAAAAGTCTACTAGGCCTCGTTGGCTTGCGAGCGTGTGTTTGACGCACCTAGAACCCTTTCACCGGGATGGCTTGGGCAACGCCTCGCACCCAGACGCCGTGGCCTGGAACCAATCGTACCAATCGAAAATCGGGCAGTCCCACCAGCATGTTGATGGTCGGTCCAAATCACTCTCGCATCTTCTGAATGACAACCTCTGAGGTACTCTCTTGACGCTCGATGACCGAGACCTCACAATCGAGACTGACCCGCTTACGAGCAAAAACATTCACGGAGTCTTTTTCGTCCGCGATGAACATCGCATGGCATTGACCATTCGCGAGTAAGTTCGACGTATGCTTGGCAAGTCTACTGATCAGGACATAGAAACCAGTTCGCCATGAACCTCGGGCATTGTCCCTAGTTACTCTTTGAGCCGAATGAGCACTTCGTTGCGGCGAAGAGGACCTGGCGTAAAGGGTGGATCGTAGCCGGCCGTTTCGACGCCGCTTGCGTCTTGTGCGTCGTCTGCGACCAAGCCCTTGGACTCCATCCAACTGCGCAATTTAGCTTCCGCCTCCTTGGCCGCCTTGGTGCTCATCTGACCGGAAAACCGCACGACCGCAAACCGACCCCCAAGCCGCTTCCGGACCTCGACTCCTTGGCCTGTCGGAGCCGGTACCTCGGAGTCAGCAATCTCCTTGGGCATCACAAACCCCATCTGGACAGCCGATTCGCTCTTGTCATTTTCCATAAAAACAGGGGTCGTCATCGCTATCTTCTTGTCCGATGCGTTGGCGCCACTGATGTACCGAAACAGCTTCATGAAACTCCCATCTCGGCCCTGCGCATCGAGCTTGGTTCGGGTCGCGACGAGCATCAAGTCGCCGTACTCGCGGACCTCGAACTTTCCTTCCTTTTCGACCACTTTGTACTCGGCCGACTCGTAAGCCCCTCTGGCCATGGTATTCAAAGCCGCAAAAGCGGTAAAAATCAACAATCCAGATGCCGATAGATAGATCATTCGAGTGTACTTCATAGGGAATACGCCCTTGGGCGATAAGGAATGGAGCTTGAGATTTACATGGTAGTTTATCACCATGTCAATCCGCCGTCATTTTGCTGGAACTCTATGTGGTGTTTGGTATTGGCCGAAACGCTGCTCTCAATATGCTCAACAGAAGGCAAAAGATAAGGAACTCGCTTCCGAGTTTGATATCGAATATCAACGCGAAGTCTACCGATGGGCAGCGCAAAGAGTTCAGGCGGACGTTGATCCCAAGACTTGGGAGGCATTCCGAATGACACATATTGACGGAGTGGCTATCAGCGAAGCCGCAAAGCAACTCGGCGTTGGTGTCGGACAAGTCTACGTCGCACGTAGCCGTGCTCCTTCCTAGCCATTCGGAAGCTTCGTCGATTTTGAGCAAATGGAAACAATAGGATCGCGATTACAGGATGCTGAATGATTACAGAAAAACCGATTGATGTTGACGACCTTTTCCATTCGCGGCCTGAGCTATTTCCAAATCCGTTACGGTCGTTGGAAATGCGGCAGACGGTTTTTGTAGGGGAGAAAGTCAAGATCTTGACGGGCATTCGAGAGCGAGAACAACTGGTCGCCGGACGATGGCTTGTCGTGGAATCGATTTCACACACAAAGTCAGGATTGCAATGCTTCGGACGAAGCGATTGGCACGTTGATAAAAGTGACTTGTCCTTCACCTTTGGCCCGGAGAACATCTACCGCATGGAACCACGGAGATTCTTCCTTTGGGGATCTCGTGGAGTTCCAATTGCTATGCGTAGCGGTGATGGACCCGATGGTCGAACACCTGCGCGACCACTGGACGCTCACGAGAACTTTGTTGAGGGATGTCAAAGCGTAATCCTGGAGTTCACCGCATTGGGAAACGCTGCCGCCGAAGCACACTATCGAGAGTTAGCATCATCGAATGCCAATTGGCCCCCATTTAGCAACCTGAAATGAAACATCCGACTAACAACGGTTCTATTCTCATGCTTCGATTCGTTGGCGTCATTGCGGTCGTTTTGTTACACTGCGCAGCCGTTGCAGAAAAACTGGAAAAAGGCGATTCCCAGGTGCAAGAAATGCGTTCTCGGTGGTACTACTGAAACGGGAATGACAAAACAGATCAAAGAGGATCCAGGTTCATGGCTTCCGATTTTTCTCTATTCAATACGGTTCTTATTTGGGTCTATTGGGGACTCTTGGTTTGTTTACCTTTGTTCGTGCTGCTCGGGGTCGCACAACTCCTGCTTGCGGTTATCCAGTGGCGTTCCGAAAAACGCACTGTCAGACTCAAACGTGCTGGCGTGCTTTTCGTACTTGCGGCTTTGATCCCAGTTGCACTTCTCGGGTTGTGGAGAGGCCTAAGATTACCGTCCTGAATTTCTTCGCCACTTGGTGCGGTCCTTGTTTGACCGAGTTGCCTCATCTTCAACAAGTCGCCGACAGATTCGCGGAACAAAAGGACGTTGTTTTCCTGGTAGTAGGTCGAGAAGAATCGCAGGAAACTCTCGATGCATTTGCTTCGAAGGCCGGGTATCGCTTGCCATTCGTCGCCGACACGGAAGGACGGTTGTATTCCGTATTCGCGAAAAAGATCATCCCTAGAACCTACGTGATCGACCAAACTGGAACGATCCGTTTCGAAATCGTCGGATTTGACCAGGAGAAGCTGACGGAACTCGACGCTAAAATCCGTGAACTTATTCAAGAGTAGCCTCAAAAATCACAGGTCATAATACGGAATAAAGTTATGATGAAATCGTTCTTGCGTTTTAGACTCGCTACTCTCCTGATGATCTTCGGTCTCTTCGCGGTGTGCTTTGCCGCAGCGATGGCATGCTGTCGTTATGAATCCAAAGGAACGACCTGACGGATCGACTGTCGCTGAAGTGCTTCGAGTGGTCGGTTTGCCTGGCGAGACAGTTGCGTTCTCGGATGGTCGTGTGATCATTAATGGTCAAGCCATAGAACCGCCTCAGCGACTGCAGAACATAAAATTCCATGGCAACTTGCCGGATGCTGAATCCGCTGAGCCTCCATACACCATCCCGGATGGACACTATTATCTGCTTGGGGACAACCCAGATGAGGCTAAGGATAGCCGAATTTTGGGTGCATACCCAATAGCGGATATCCGCGGGCGAGTTTCAAGCAGATGATGGCTTACGTTTGGCTACGCCATTTTTAAATGATGTTTCGCGTGCAAGATACTATCGAGGGTAAGTGCAATGGAGATTTGTGTATTCGAGGTAGATTGGAAAGTGTTTGAGGCAACTTTTCCAAAGCCTGTGTTCGGGCATGGATGATTTTGACAATATCGATAGCTAGGTTCTTAGATTCGCCGAATCTTGTCGTCGATGCCGGCCAGAGAAGAGAATCATCGCGGACGCGGCAGAAAAGAATACTCCAACCACTGCGGTGCTCCAAATTGTCCCATGGGGAAAAGGAATATCTTTTGGAAAGTCCGCGGGAAGAGGCATCAAGCTAAAGTAGCCATGAATCACTCCAACCGCACCAATCAGCATCGGTAATCCTATTGCCCAGGCCAACTTCGATTCTCCTTGACTTGAACTCGACGGGTACTTCTTCAAAGCGGAGAGCACGGCGAATAGACCAGTTGTAAACAACAGTGTCCCGTAGAGCACGCCTAAACTATTGAAAGACTGGGCGATGAATGACGATGGCAATTGATTTGCGAGCATTTGCAGAACGAAGAAAGCCACGCATCCACCGACAGCAGCTAACAAAACCATAGTTGAGTTTTTCATAGTCACTCCCATGAAGCTTGAATACTCGATCAATTGCCAAGGCCTCTGTACAGGGTCAATCTCATGAGAGATTCACGTTCAAAATCGACTTGGTCGTTGAGGCCTCGCAGTATCGTAACGCGACCACGTTACATCTTTCACGCCGAGGCAAAGCTATCACAAGAATTCTTGCTGCGCTATCTCAGCGCGAGGTACAGAACGAGCGCACTTAGGATTCCGAACGACGTCAAAGCGACCTGCCCTGCTCTCGGTTGGAGAGTCGGGGCAGAGGCTATTAAGGAAGGCACGAATGCAATTACTGCGTAGATTGCCAATACCTTCGAGAGATCAATATAGTAAGAAAAGATAGCGATTGGCCAAGGAGCCGAGAGAAGATAGGAAACGATGCCTGCAACAAAAAGGGAGAATAATGCGCAATGTCCGTGCCGAAGTCCTGTGAAACGCTCAAAAAGCTTTGATAAGAATGCACAAGCAGCCAATCCCGAAGATGTCGCCAGACTCATTAGGTGCGCTTGGTCGTTCATTGCGAAGAGCGAAAGCGTTCCATGCCAAGCTAGCGACCCAAGATGAAGTTCTAACAGCGGAGATGAACCTCGTCGAAGCAAAAATCAGGACTGCAGAAGCAGGGAATGTTGCATCGTTGCCAGCACTGTTGAAGGAACGTGAGGGCATTCTACAGCGAGCATTCCTCAACGCAAAATCCAAGTTTGAGGCTGGACTAATTGGCATCGATGAGTTCTCTCGGTTCGTGGCTGATCTTATCCATGCAAAGTTCACTTCACTTATCGTGGCTGAGAGACTCGCAGGTTCGCTCGACACCGTATCTCCGAACGACGCTCGCTAACCATGCTTGATCGACGTTCATCCTTGGTTTGTTTCCTCAGCCTCCTTGGCTCGCTGGCGATTACAAACGTCTTCAGCGTCCTCAGATGGCTGTTTGGCAGGCGACTCTTAGCAAATTCTCGATCGACTCAAGGAATTTGGCGATGCCGCCAATGAATCGGTCAACCCGGGGCCGAAGTATCAAATCGCTTGTGCTTTGCTTATCGGATGGGGTACAATGGCTTATGTTGCAACAACACTTGCGAACGAGTTTTGACGCATGACCCGTCGCTTGCATACCCCGCCCAAAACAATTTCCTCGAATAGGTCGACCGGTTTGATTTCACATCGCACGAGCGGTTTACCGCAGGTTCAGTTCAACGGCTCAAGCAGAATACCCGCATGGGCACACCGTGCTTCGAGCCGGCTGCTTGCGTTCAGTTGGATGATTGCCTGGGTTGGCGTTTCAGTAGCATCGACTCAATCGCTCCCCGATGAACCAGAGGATGCTGCCAGCCCAGCTCACAGCGGTGCTCAAACGCTTGAGCAACTCAAAGCCATCGGTCGAAGCCGGTCGAGGTTTCTGATATCAGGCGCGAAAGTTCAGGCTTCGCAGGGGACTTCAAAAAGAGAGTTAGAAAAACTACCCGAACCCAACCAAGCCGAGTTTCAGGCAAAGATTGCTCCAATTCTCAAAGACAGATGCGTCGAATGTCATGGTCCTGATGCTCAAGAGGGCAATGTACGCATCGATACTCTCGATTCCAACCTGCATATTGGAAAAGACGTTCAGTGGTGGACCGAGATCTTTGCGGTGGTGAGTAAAGGCGAGATGCCTCCGTCTGATTCGACCCCTCTTACCGATCAACAGCGCACCGACGTGATGGACTGGCTATCCTCAGAGTTGCACTCGGCCTCCATCGCGCGCAGGCAATCGGCATCGCAATCCGTATTTCGACGAATGACTCGGTACGAATTCAATTATGCGATGCAGGACTTGCTCGATCTCCCATGGGATTTTGCCAAAGACCTTCCTCCCGAAGCGAAATCAGCCGACGGGTTTCGCAACACAGCGGATCAACTGGGGATGTCTGTAGCGCAGCTTGAAACCTTTCGTCGATTGTCGCGACAAGCTCTCGAGCGAGCGACGGTTCAAGGTGAGCAGCCCACGGCGATCTCGTGGGCCATTCCCATGCAAGACTTGTCTCGACTTGAATGGCCCAAACAAGACCAGCAAATGGAGAAGCTTCGTAAGGAGCACAAGGATGATGAAGCGAAGCTGAAGGCTGAGATAGAAAAACTTGAGCAGAGTTTCACCAAGCCTCACTCTCAGACCTACTTCCGCAAATTAGATACCGGTCGCACTGCCACATCGCACTGGGAGTATTACCAAGCCAAATATGCAGTCGCTCCCAAGGAAAAACTCGAGCAGCCACCCACTAGCATTCAGCAGATTGCAGTGATCCCGTCTGGAAAATGGTTGAACATTGAACTGGGAAACCATCTGCCCGATGAAGGCAATCTTCTAGTGCGGGTGCGAGCCAGTCGAGGGTCCAACGAATCGAAGGCTCCGCCAAGTTTGCAATTGCATTTTGGCTGGCAAGCCAGCAATGAAGGCCGCGCGCTGATGCGGGTAAATCAACACGATCATCCGATCACAGCGACATCGGGCGCTGCTGAGTTCTATCAGTGGATTATACCGCTGGGCGAGATCTATCCGCGGAACTCGGTCCGGAGAACTTCACCAATGGGTGCGACGCCGAGCCCATCGGAGTACATTCGGCTGGTGAATAGCTCTGCATCTCCAGGAGATATTGAGATCGATTACGTCGAGGTTCAAGCGCCTGTCTATGATCAGTGGCCGCCAGCCTCCCATCGCCGTATCTTTTTTGAGAGCGAAAATTCTGTAAATGAAATGGATTATGCTCGAGAGGTTATCGCCAAGTTCATGCGGCGTGCTTGGCGGAAAAACATCGAAGCCGATGAGCTAGACCAAAAGATGAGACTGTTTAGTCAGCTGCGCAGAGATAGTTCGACGTTTGAAGAAGCGGTTATTGAAACGCTGGCAACAGTGCTCGCCTCGCCTAAGTTTTTGTACCTGGTTCAAGCTCATCAAGAGAGGTCGAGCGACAGGGCAAGCGATAGTCAGACTTCAGCAGTTGACTCGAAATCATTGGGTCGCCAGATGCTCAGCGCTGGTGAGTTGGCCACGCGGTTGTCGATGTTCTTGTGGTGTAGCCTTCCAGATGACGAGCTGCTTGATTTGGCGACCAGTGGAAAACTGCTCGATCCAGAAACTCTCCAGCACCAAGTCGAACGCATGTTGGCAGATGCTCGTTCACGACGTTTCGCGGATCAATTTGTGCATCAGTGGTTGGATCTGGAGTTGCTTGACTTCTTGAATTTCCAGCAGCATCTACCGCATTTTGATCCCTTGCTCAAAGAGGCAATGCAACATGAACCGGTCGCGCTCTTGAGCGAAATCCTACGGAACAATGAAAGCGTTTTGAATTTTCTACACGCCGACTATGTCATGGCCAATCAACGCTTGGCTCAGCACTACGGGATAGGCGAAGTCTACGGAAATGATTTTCGGCGAATTCCCGTACAGGATGGTTCCCGTCGAGGTGGATTGCTGACACAAGCTGGCGTACTGTCGATGAATGCAGACTATCCCGATTCGCATCCACTCAAGCGTGGCAAATGGATCTTGATTAGCCTGCTGAACGACCCTCCACCACCTCCGCCACCTGCGGTACCACAGATCGATCTAACCAATCCAGAGATCGCCAAGATGACTCTCAAAGAGCGGATCGTCGATCACCGCAACCATCAAGCTTGTTACGCTTGCCATGTGAAAATAGATCCGTGGGGAATTGCATTTGAGAATTACGATGCTTTGGGAAAATGGCGAGATACAGTTGCCGAGAAGCCAGTCGACGCATCCAGTGAGTTATCCAATCACCACAAGTTAAATGGCATGGACGGCTTGAAGCGATATCTGTTAGAGAATCGCCAAGATCAGTTTGTTAGCGCATTAACCCATAAGCTTATGACTTTTGCTTTGGGCAGGTCGCTCAAGTTTTCTGATCGAGCAGACCTGGATGAAGTTACCGAAAAGGTACGGCGACGTGAGGATGGTCTGAGGACTTTGATTTCGGCGATTGTTGCCAGTGAGTTGTTTCAAACGAAGTAGTCATAGCAAGTGCTGAGTTTCCAAGACGGTCAAAGGTTAGAGCAATGCGAATAAGATTAAGTCAAATGGATCGACGACGGTTCCTGCGGGGAACCGGCACAGCCTTGGCGCTGCCTCTGTTAGGTTCATTGCTTGGCCGTGAGTCGTGCGCTGCAACGCGAGAGAATCCAAAGCGATTTGCAAGCTTCTACTTTGCTGACGGCGTTCCGATGCCGCTACCAAATGATCCTGCTTACCAGGATTGGGCATGGTTTCCGCATGGAAGCGGTAGCGAGTTCACCTTGACGAAATGCATGGAGACGTTGGAGCCACTGCGAGATCAATTGACGGTGCTCTCAGGATTCTCGCATGTGGCAGCTCGCAATGTCCATGGTCACAACAATGCGGATCAGTTCCTGACTGCGGCTGCTACTGGCACTGGCGACATGGAGTATGTCAACACCATTTCGATCGATCAGCTCTATGCGAATCAGATCGGCGATCAGACTCGAATCGCTTCTTTAGTGATGTCGACCGATGGTGGGACCGGAACTGCTCGAGGCGCTCATACCATGTCATTCGACAGACAGGGGCGACCGATTCCGTCCGAACATCGTCCCAAGCAGATTTTCGATAAGCTGTTCGTCACCAGCGACGCCGACTCGGCCAAACGGCTAGCGCTCAGTCGAAGCGCCCTGGATGACATGTTAGCCGATGCTCAATCGCTTCGAACCATGCTGTCCGCAGAAGACCGAAAGCAGTTGGACGAGTACATGGAGTCGGTACGTCAGGCCGAGACGAAAGTGGAGAAAGCCAAGCATTGGTTGGATGCTCCGCTGCCCAAGATAGATGCGGATCATCTTAATTTAGAGCTCAGTGTAGATGAGCCTCGGGAGTATCTGCAGATTATGTTCGAGCTGATTTACTTGGCCTTCAGAACTGATTCGACTCGAGTTGCGACCTATCAGATTCGTCGCGAGAACGGAGTTGGCAAGAGCGATCATTTGGCACGAGCCGTCGGATTCAACCTTGCGCATCAATTGACACACGAAACCAAGAATCCGGACGGCTGGAAGAATTTGGGGATCTATTGCCGTTTCTTGAATGAGGAGTTTGGCAGGCTCGTTACGCGTTTGAAGGAAACGCCCGAACCAGCCGGAAGCGGATCGATGCTGGATAATACATTGTTATTCTTCGGTTCGGCTTCAAGTGCATTCCATTTGTCTCGCAACTATCCATTGATCCTTGCTGGTGGCAAGAATTTTGGATTCAAGCATGGTCAGTACATCAACATGGCCGGCACCAACTATCAAGGGGGTCCTTGGATGGGTGCCCGCGAGCCTTGGCAAGACAAGGCGACTCGCGAGGATCTTCCGCTGAGCAATCTGTACGTCACTATGCTTCAAAGATTGGGGGTGCCGCTGGACCGTTTTGCTGACAGCACCGGCAAAGTCGACGAAGTTTGACATCAACGCAGGATCTGTCCCTGACATTAAAGCCGAAAATCACGTATGGCCATCGTGCAAGTTGCACGGACTCGTGTACGTGCAGAACAACGCACGGGTAAATAGCTTTTATGGAAGAACTATGTTCGCAGGGAAGCAATGACGTGGCCTAGGGTTACTTTGAAGATCCATTCTTGCATTTGTCAGGGAAAAGTTCATCCAGGATTTGCAGGCCTTCACCGACGGACTCGTTACGATTCGAGGTTCTACAGGTATCTTTTAAGATTTCATCCCAGGCCGCTTGGTAGGCACTTCTTTGGTTGGGCAGGAGCTTCCAATTGAGAGGTGGGATTTTGATGTTACCGTTGCTCTGGAATCGAAGTGTCACCTCATGAAACTTAGGTGATTTCACCTGATTTATGGATTCATTGAGCCGATTTTTCAGTAGCCTTAGCTCGATTTCACCTCGCTCTTTTTGAGAGGAATCCCTTACATTCAAAGCTGCGAATAAAGGGCCAAAGGCTGCATAATCCAGTCCACCTGCTTGCGATTCTTCGGCGCTTTCTTTGGGCAAGAGCAAATCGCTTCGAGGTTGGTGTGCAATGCGAATCAAGACAATTGTCGGCGCTTCCTCGTTACCAGACAGGTTCTTCTTATTATCCGGCGAACTTTCGGTTAGCCGATTGATCTCTTCGATTGCAGTAATCAATCCTTCGTTATCTGCGTATCCTCCATCAACGACGTGCCCAAGCTGGATATTCGAGTCGACCGTAGGTCTCGATGCGGGGCTGATGTAAGGGAAGGTTGCCGAGAGCCTTACCGCTGTGCTGATTGGAATATCAACCGTACCACCGGAGAGCAATAGAAAATTCTTTGGCTTCCAATCGCTGGAGCCAATATCAAACATGTCAGCGGATTCTTTTTTGTTGGGTAGGGGTAGTGTCGAGAACAAAACTCTCTGGCCGGTGTTGGCCTCGGTGGCATTGAACACAACGAAAGGCATCTGGCCTTGCAAAGCTGTTTTTTGCCAACTTAGCAAGGTTGGACCCGTATCATCCCCTTCGAGATCAAGTCGATACCTAAACAAAGATTCTTGGACATCCCCACGATCTCTCATGATCCACCAGGGTGTGAAAATCCTGACTGTATCTGGAAACGTCAGCCCCCAGAAAAGAGATTCCAGCGACGATGTCGATGAGCGACGGCGAATGCCAGCGAGACCATCTTCGTATTTTCTTTTCCGGAACTCGCTCCCTCGCCCAGAGTTCTTCAATTCATCGGGTTTTTTCGATTGGTCGTCAGCTTTTGAAGACTTATCAAGGCTTGGATTGTTCGCGACCAAGGACTCGAAATGATCCAGGTAAAACATAGTACCGACGGATCCACCGGAAACAGCGCTGATCAAGTGGAGAGAGTCCTCGAAGTCACTTCCGTAACGCTCATGCAAACCCGCAAGAACAGTGCCAGTCCAAGCTGACGCGTGGATACCACCGCCGGGTGCAACGACGATGATCTTAACGTTCTTTGAACCCGATCGCCGTACCCTTGGCGTTGTCGTCGAATCCATTGGATCGGACGCGGAATGGGGGTCGAATGGGATCGTAGCAAATCGATGATCATAGGGTAACCAGGTTTGGTAGACCGCAAAAAAGACGATAACCAAAAGCAGGGCGGGTATTCTGTATCTGTCAAAAAAGAAGGCTATCGCAGCAAAAATCGCCTCGATAAGCAACAACCACAACACTAGGTAAAACACCGCCGTGTAAATGTGATCAGAATCGATCACCTGCGAAAGAGTTTGAAAGAAAACAAATCCGTAAATCAAGATCACGGAAGCCCCCCAAAAGATCAACTCGTGATGGACTCTGATGAAGGGAACCAGAAGGTCTCGTAGCCAATTGGGTAAGGGTTTTAGATTGATCGAAAGAATCGGACGGAGCGTTAAAATCGGTGAGACCGGATGATGCATAAACGGCTCGTTCTGTGTCTGTCCGAGCATCTGAGATTTGGATCTTAAAAATGCAGTAAAGAGCGTTTGAAGGATGCTCATCGCCTGAACCGCTAAGAGATAGAGAACAAAACCCAACAGAAGCCCCGAAACAGTATTTCTCCATGATGCCTCGGGTTCATCAATAAATGATTTTTGCATCGCTGGACTGGCACGGTTAAGCAAGCCGTTTAGCGAACACCAAAAGGGGAGGGAAAAACCGACTAGAAGGAGAATCAATGTGGGTTTCAAAGGCCATTTCCACCCCAAAAATAACCAGTTCATCCTCGGACGATTATCGCTCTGAAATTCCCGAGATTGGATCTGTTCGAAGAACCTATAGATCACAGTGTTTTTTATGTGTTCATCATCCAACCAGTCTTGGCCTCGCTGCAGGATAAAGGAGATCTGTATCATCGCTATCGTTGTTGCCATAAAGCAGATGAAGACCAAAGAAGCGATCTGAAGAATCGAATTGGCTACGATCGCTGTCCCGAGAAACCTAGCAAAAAGGATAAGTCCAACCGGCCCTAATACAATCAATAGGCACATAAAGGTCATCGGAAACCTTATGTACCAGAGCATCCTGAGATTCGTAAGTAATAGATCCGTCGTGCGTTGGAGCGAATGCGATTTCTCTGTCATGGCCAGTTCGTTCGCTAGGCTAGGAAGATCGGATAACTTTGTCAAAAAACCAGCAATTTGACAACAACGTATATTTCTAACAGAATTTCAATCCTAATCACGGTTCCTGGAATCTCGCCAAAGAAAACGCGGACGATTGCATATTTTTCCGATCCAATCCGACAATTCCGCTGGTAAGTAGACTTTATAATGCGTGCCTGCACTCGGTCAGCTAATGAGGCTCTTTGTGCCTCTGGACTCCCTTTCGGTTCCTTCTTAGCCCTTCTCTCCTCTCCCCCAAAAAAACATGAATCACCGCATCCAACAGGACACTACGCGCAGAAAATTCCTGGCCCTTTCAACCGCCTCGGCTGCCGTAGCGCTGTGGCCAAAAAATAACTCGCTGGCAGCAACGGTAAGCTCCAGTGCCTTCGAACTCAAACTCGGGTTGGTGACTTATCAATGGGGCAAGGATTACGCGCTGCCGGAATTGCTCAAAGTCTGCGAGCAAACCAAATACGCTGGCGTGGAACTGCGAAGTACCCACAAGCATGGTGTCGAACCGAGCTTAAACGCATCCCAAAGAGCCGAAGCAAAAAAACGATTCGCCGACTCTCCAGTGGCTCTCGTCGGACTCGGTAGCGCTTGCGAATACCATGCGAGCAATCCAACGGTGGTTCAAAAGAATATCGATGAAACCAAAGCCTTCATCGACCTGTCGGCTGAACTCGGTGGCAGCGGTGTGAAAGTTCGCCCAAATGGACTACCCCAAGAAGTCCCTGTCGAGAAAACGCTCGAGCAAATTGGCAAGTCGTTGCGAATCGTCGGAGAATACGCTGCCAAGGCCAACCAGCAAATACGCCTCGAAGTCCACGGCAAGGGAACGCAGGAGATTCCCAACATGAAGAGAATCATGGAGGTGGCTGACCATCCCAATGTCGTCGTATGTTGGAACTGCAACCCCACGGATCTAAACGGCCAGGGGTTCGAAGCGAACTTCGATGCACTGGCAAAGTGGATGGGTACGGTTCACATCCACGATTTGCGTCCTGGAAAAGTCGATTACCCGTGGGCCGCACTTTTCAAGAAGCTCAAAGCCTGTAGTGCTCAAGGTTTCACTGGCTGGTGCCTGATGGAAGACGGTGCGACACCAGCCGATATCCCCGCTGCGATGATCGAAAACCACAGCGTTTTTCAAACGATGATCGCTTAGCGCTGGACGCGAGCCGATCCACCCTTGGCTAACGCTTCAACCTCAGGTAGCTTGGCCATCGTCGTATCACCAGGGAACGTTGTGAGAAGCGCCCCGTGGGCCCAACCAAGTCGCAATGCTTGCTCGGGTTCTTTGCCAGTGAGCATGCCGTAGATCAGACCAGCGGCAAAGCCGTCGCCGCCGCCGATCCGGTCGATGACATCGAGTTGCATCGTCGGGCTGATGTAGCGTTTTCCGTCGTACCAAAGAACGGCGGCCCAGTCGTGGCGGTTGGTCGATCGAACTTCACGCAACGTGGTGGCAACCATCTTCACGTTGGGGAACTTTTCAATCGTCTTATCGATCATCGAAAAGAACGCTTCTGGATCCAGTTCGGATTTGTGCTCGACGTCTTGGCCTTGGATTCCCAAGCTCTTCTGTAGGTCTTCTTCGTTGCCGACGAGGACATCCACGTGCTTGACGATCTTGCCGACCATTTCTTGTCCTTTGGCAAGTCCGCCGATGGCTTGCCAAATCTTAGCTCGGTAATTCAGGTCGAAGGAGGTGACGCAACCGGCCGCTTTAGCTGCTTGCATTCCTTCGATGATCAACTCTGAAGTGGTGTTCGAGAGGGCCGCAAAAATACCGCCCGAGTGGAACCAGCGAACACCGCTTGCGAAAATCGATTTCCAATCGAAATCCCCAGGCTTGAGCATCGCACCGGCTTCGTTGGCTCGGTTGTAGTAGACCACCGGAGGCCGTACACCTTGGCCTCGATCGCTATAAACCGTTGCGATGTTCGGGCCACGTACACCATCGTGTTCGAAGAACTTGTAAATGGGTTTCACACCCATTTCCTTGACACGGGTTTGAACCAGCTCGCCGATCCCATAGTTGACCATGGCAGTGGCCACGGCGGTGTTTAGACCGAAGCAATCGGCAAGGTTTGCTGCGACGTTGTATTCCCCACCTGAGACATGCACATCGAAAGAACGAGCTTTGCGAAAGGGTATGATCCCGGGGTCGAGCCGATGGACCAAGGCTCCGAGGGAAAGGAAATCCAAAGCGCAAGCATCGTTGCGAACTGCAAGTTTCGCCATAGTTGGTGATTATCTCCAGAGAAAGTAGTAAGGGGTTAGCGATCTAGTTTATTTGGACTAAATGGTGGTCGCAGAGAACCCACCGTCGACGACAAGGTTGTGTCCGGTGACGAACGAGGATGCAGAAGCCGAGGCAAGGAAGACCACTGGCCCGGCAAGCTCATGAGCGTATCCGAATCGAGCAATGGGCGTGTGAGAAATGATTTGCTGACCTCGAGGAGCGAGGCTTCCGTCTGCGTTGTAGAGCAGATTCTTGTTCTGGTCTGCGGGGAAAAAGCCTGGGCTGATGCAATTGACCCGCACTCCGCGCGGCGCCCACTCGCGGGCAAGAAACTGAGTGAAGTTGATGACCGCCGCTTTGGCTGCCGAATAAGCCACGACTCTCGACAGAGGGATGATCCCTGACATCGACGCGATATTGATAATGCTGCCACTGTTTCTCAGTAGCATCGATTCGCCGAAGACTTGGCTCGGCAACACCGTCCCGCCGATGAGATTCAAATCGAAAACATCCCTCCAAGCGTCCAGCGATAATTCGCAAAAGTCGTCACCCGGTTGCAGGGTCGCAGCGGCTTGATTTCCTCCTGCGGCATTGACAAGGATATCCACTGCGCCCATTGACTTTTCAATATGATCCCGAGCTTTGGTCAGCGAATCGCGATCCATGGCATCGGCTGAGACAAAGATCGCTTCACCACCCTCGCGGCGTATGTCCTCCGCACGCTCCATGCCACGCTCTGCGTTTCTACCCAGCACCGCGACGCTTGCTCCCGCCGAGGCTAAAGCGTTGGCCATCGCCCCTCCGAGGGCCCCGGTTCCACCTACAACGACCGCAACGCGGTTTTCCAAGGAAAATAGAGATTCTAAACCCATAACACGACTCGACTTCGGTGATTGAAACTAGCTGCATTGTGCTAGCCTCAATTGGACGCAAATTACCGCCCGATGGCAAGGGCGTTTCGGGCAAGTTTTTGCGATCGACCAAGCAGTTTCGTAATGGCAGGCCCTGCCAGATGGGCTCAAGGCTTTTGGGCGGCTTGTTCGTGAATCTGGTCGGGGGGTAATTCGCCTCGATAGATTTTCACATTAGCGATCCTGCCTCGAAAGTAATCTTGGGCTCCAAAACCGATTTCAATTTCATTTTGGTTGCTCAAATCGTATTGCTCAGCATCGAATTGAGAAGACTCTCCAACGAGCGTGCCGTCGATGTAGAGTTTCAAGACAGAGTCGCTACGGACGGCGCAGAGATGATGCCAACCGCTTGCTAAGGGGCGGTCGTAGGTAACGTTTTTACCAGACTCGATCGAAAGAACGCGACCCGAGGGAAGTGTTCCGACAAACAATCGGCCTTGGAAGACGGCCATCGACCAAGCTCGGCGGTACTTTACGTCCGGGGTGTTATCGACACGTCCAAAGCGAGTCCAATTCTCGTCCCCGTCGTAACGATAAATTTCTGCTAGCGGTAGAGTGCCCCCATACATTTTGCCGTTGTAGACCACTAGCGGCATGGCTTCGAGTTCCCCTCCGAGTTTGCCGGTGTCTTGCCATTGTGTACCACCAAGATAACGAAACACGTGAGCTTTAGGCCACTCGCTGACATACAACTCACCGCGGTGGATACCGAACCCATAGGTCTGCGTCGCTTCTGGGATCTGACCTACATTAGCCCAGTCTTGGCCGTCGTACCGAAAGACAGACCCTTCGTCGTAGCAAGTCGCATAGATCGCATCATTGAAGACCGAGAGAGCTTCGGTTCGCTTGCCATCAGGAGTATTGCAGGCTGTCCATTGATTGCCACCTTCGTAGCGAAAAAAACCCGCTGGCCGGTACAACGAACTGGCGTAGAGTTTTCCTCGAAAGACGACCAACGCCGAGATCGCTTCGGTTTGAGGTGAAACATTTCCGCAGGGCTCCCAAACATCGTCAGCACCGAGTCGATAGACGTTCCCACCGAAATTCGGATTATCGGATTCCGAAAGGCTTGAACCGGCAAGCCTGTATTTCGAAGACGCGACGTAAAGTGATCCGTTGTAAACAGCCATGGCCGAGATCGCATTGGCTCGATCAGGGCTTCCAAGATCGGTCCACTTGTTATTTCCTTCGAAGCGGAACACACGACCGGTTTGCTGTGCACCGGCGTGGCATGTGGATGCATAGAGACGGCCATCATGAACGCACAAGGAAAACACATAGACGGCATCACCGAGTTGGCCATGGTCGGTGAATTCGTTTTCACTACGGGCTTGATCGATCCCAAAATGGACTTGGCGAACATTCGGTTGGCTGTTCGTCACACCCCCATGGTTGTAAATCCCAAGATGAAATCCTCGGCGCTCTTTGGGATCGTAGCAACTGATCAAATCACCGAGGGTATCGCCTGCGTCTTGGTCAATATGGGTCCACAGGGAGATGGAAAATGGTTCCTTACCCAGTTGGATGCTGCGTGCTTTTTCGAACCTAGCGACGGTCGATCGTCCATCGAAAAGGGTTCCCTGGCCATCGCTCCCCAAGGGCCAATGAGCGATGAGTTGTCCGTGGACGCTCTGTCCAAGCAGCGTCATGATCACTAGCGTCATTAGGATCGGTCGCATTGGCCGCAATGGGATCATCGTACGTTCCGCAGTTGGGAGAATCATCATGGTATCATCTATTCACGGTGACAATCTCTTGGAGTTATCACTTTAGCCTATTGATCCCAACCGTTGCACTTACTCTACGAATAAAGTCACTCGGGTGTTAACCAGCCGAGGGAAACTAAGAATGCAACGGTCTGGTCTAATGTTTTCAGGTGGGTATTTCCTGCCGCTTGCGGCGGATCTGGTTTGTTCTTGGGGCTCTTGAGCCAGACCAGGACAAACAGCCCACAGAAGTCCCCAAATGCACAGGATTCCGATTGAATTCTTCATTGCTTTACCAATCATAAGCAGTGTTTAGTTCGCCGCCGTTGCGAGTGCAAATGGCCTCAAGAACTTTTGGGTCGATGCTCATTGGTAAAAATCGAACGCCACCATCCCCATAGAGAGAATTGACTCCCGAAGTGTGGAAGCTTGAAAAACCACCCATGGTCAAGCTTCCGTTATCGGGATTCGAGCTGGTGGTCGGTGCGACCATATTGAAGGGTCGCTTGATCCGAGCTTCGAAGGTTCCGTTTCTCAAAGTAGCTCGGGTTCCGGACATCCACCCAAGATCCCCTTCTGGAGAGATTTTTTCGCTCAGGAATAGCGTGTTCGACGAGCCATCACCGATCTCACTGAACTTGATTCTACTACCCAGGTAGAACACGCCATTGTTATCCTTGTCCAAGGGGACCTCGGTTGAGGAGTAACAGGCTGCATACGTTGCAATTCCAATGTCTTCGCTATCATCTCCGAAACGGCTGGATATCGGATACGATGAACAAATCAGGGAGGCTATTTGAGTTTTCCTGGGTATCGCATTCACCGGATCGTAAACCCCTTTGGTTTGATCGATCTGCGAGTAGAGCTGGGGTTGCTCAAGATAGGGTAGTAGTTTGACAGTCCAACTGATGTGATTGCCGACTGGCTCGTTGCGGATCGGTCCGCTGTCGTTGACCGTGCCGCTTGGAAGATGCTCGGCTGCAAACTCGAAATTGTGCATGGCCAACCCGATTTGCGCGATGTTGTTAGCGCAAGACATTCGCCGCGCGGCTTCTCGTGCTGCTTGGACGGCAGGCAAGAGTAGCCCAACGAGGATCCCGATGATCGCGATGACCACCAGCAACTCCACTAAGGTAAAGGCTCGTTTGGTTCTAAGAATCGACTTGGACATGGCAGTTTCTCCGAAAAGGAAATGGGTTGTATCTTGAGTTCAATGATGGATGCAACACTAAGGGTTTTCGCTAAGTACGATATTTCGTGTGCGTTGGATTTTTGTAGGCTGGTAGCTTCGTCCATCGAGTGAGGCTTGAACGCTTGCGATGGCTTGACTGTCTTTGATCCGGATCTCGATTTGAACCTTCGTTTTCACACCGGTGAGTGGATCAAGTTTGTCGATCCAGACTTCGCCGGTGTAATTGGGGTTCTGACTCAGTTGACTGACTGCTCGATCGCATCCAGCATCGCATAGCAAGCGGGCTTGGATGACATCACGCTCGGTTTTGACTGTCTGTCGATGCCGCAACATCGAGCGGATGTTGGTTGCAGCCAAGCTGGTGAAAATAGTGATTGCAACTAGGGCGACGATCAAAATCGCGCCTGAACGTTGACTTTGTTTTGATCTTCTCACGGCTGATCCTCCAAGATGCGATAACGATTATCCGAGGTCTTTCCGAAAATTTTCAATCGCGTCGAGACAATTTCACCGGCAGGATTTGTCGCTCGAACGATCAGGTAGGGGGAATCGAACGAAGCCTGAAATCCATCGCCCAAGACGAATACTTCTGGATCGGCTGGAATAGCTCGTTGAGGATCTTTGCTAGTCGATCTTCGAAGTATCTGGTCCCCTTTGGACTCGTAGAGAATCTCTTTACCTTCGGCTTGCAGAACCACCCGCTTATCGGATTGAAACTCGGCGCTTTGGGATTTGGAAAAGTCCTCGCGCCAAGTGTTGGCAAGTTGATCTAATTGGCGTTGCAGGTTGGTTTGACGTTGCATCGATTGGGTCCAATGCATCGAACGCTCGATGAGGCCAATACCCAGCAGCATGACCATCGAACCGGTTGCAAGGCACCCGCAAAGTTCGATGAGCATCGAACCATGGCGATTCGATTTGCGAATCTTTTTAGTTTTCATTTCGATGCCTCCATGTTGAGAACCCACCCGACAAGTTCGACCGCCGTCGGTGCGCCAGGTCGATCCCAAGCGATACGAACGACGACTTGAGTTCCGCTTGGTTCCTCCTTTTTCTGGATATCAAGTTTCCCGCCAGGAAGAGCTTGAAGAATATCCTCGGGTAGTTTGGCTTGAGCGATCCGCTCATCGAGACCTTTGAAGCCTCCTGCGCGGAGCGAGTCGATTTGGTTTGCTGCCTCATGCAAGGCAATTTGATAATGCTTGGTATCCTTTGCGACTGCCAACAAGCGATAGTTCAGCCCTACGATGCTCGTTATCATTGCGCCTAAGAGAAATGCGGACACAACGATTTCCAGTTGCATCAAGCCCCGACGTCGCTTGGACAAGCACCTAAATTTATGTTCTTTCCACATGGACTTTATCTCCAGGATGTATCGTTGGCGAGTTCCGTGACGATGGAATACAAGGCATCGATGATCGAGGCGCTCAAGCCGAGGACTGCAAGTCCGAATGCAAAGGTGATCAGTGGATGAATGATCGATTGGAACCACTGCCAACGGTAGCGTTGCTTCGAGTCGATACCTTTGGAAATGGATCGGAGTATCCAAGCTTGATCTTCGTTGGATTGACCTTTGAGAGCCTGTGTTTGCGGTTCGCTCAATAGACCCACCGACCTGAGCGAATCCAAAGGCTCGGTGCCTTGTTCAATTTCGTTGCGTGCCATCAAGAGCTTATCGCGTAATTTCCCATCGGAATGGTACTTGGCCAGGGTGGATAAAGCTCCGGAAATCGGTCGACCGTGTTGGATGACGTTGGCGAGAATCCCTAGCAACGACGAATACTTTTCAGCGCGACTGGTCGAAGGGATTCCAAAAAGACTTGCCAGCCAAGATCGGATGCCTTGCGACCAATTCAAGAGGATCCCCGCACAGAGTAGTCCGAGTGCAATGACAACAGGAGTCTTTACATAGCTCACGTAGAGGGCAAGATTTCGTCGCCCTCTTTGCAATTCGAATTCATCCATCATCTTCAAAAACGTGGGGATGATGAAGTAGGAGATCAAAGACAAGATGCTCATGATCATGAGCGATACGGCCAGCCAGTAAATGAGATAACTTCGCCATTCCTGGGGCTCTTGATCGATCAATTCAGCCGTATTCTCCGATCGAAGTTGCTCTAAGGTTGAGTTGGTGATCCCGCTTTGCTGACCGAGTCTGAGGGCTAAAACGCTATCGGGTGGGAGCGTCCCTGGGGTTTGTTCAATCGCATCGACCCAATCAACCCCTTGGTCGATCAATGCGGCGACTTGGATGAGTTTGTATTGATACCTACCTGGGTACTCTCGAGAAAGTGCGCGGATCATCGGTCCTAGTGGCGCTGATTCTTGGATGCTTGCATGAAGCAACGCAAGAAATGTTGCTTGTTGCTCGGCGGTTCGGCTACCGGGTATCCAAGTCGTGCTCAGCCAGGGCGTCAAGTTGTGAATAGAATCGGAACGACCCATGATATTTTTCCTCAACCGGCTAGCGAAGTGATCAGGCTCAGCAGAGGCATAAACAACGCCACGACTATGAGAAACACGAGGAATCCGACGAAGACCAGCAGAATTGGGCTGAGCCAATTGAGATAGAAACTTGGCCGACCCGAGTACCGTACGGCATAGCTTTGCGCTAACTCGCGAAGAACGCAGGTTCCCGAGGTACCTTGTCGATTCAGTTCCAGTGCTGCGATCGAGGATGCTGAAAAACTGTTGGCTCCCGGCAGCATCGACCAAGGTTTCTCAGGGTGAATTTTATGCAACGAGGCCAACTGCTTGGATTGGCTATTGAGCCAGGGCCTTTGGCTAGCAAGTCCCGCTGTCAAGATCGCTCGACCGACGGGGGTTCCGATGCGTAGGAGTTCCGCAAGGGTGCCCGTCCAACGCGCCATCGAACCGAGACTCTGTTTCGTTCCGCGACGGACTGCAAGGATCAAGTCATTGCCTTCCAATAGATCCATCATCAAGCGAATGCACTTGACCGTTGCAATCAGCAACGCAATTCCGATGAGCATTACAAGGATCAAACCCAATGGATGGTTCGAAACGAAATCCGAGATACCGAGAACCAGGCTCGTCAGAGGCGAGAGCCTCAGTTGAAAGTCCGTGAACATCTCCTTGAATGTCGGGATGACAGAGACTGCCAAAAAATAAAGCACGAGCATCGCACCGAGTGCAACGGACAGTGGATAGTAGAAGCGTCGCAGAAAATCGATCAGTCCCGTTGGTCGTCTGAGCAAGAGTTGATACCAAGGTTCCAAATGGGATAGATCCTCTGGAGATGCTGCAGCCCGCAGAACAATCGGTAGCATCGCAGCGAGGTTAGGATTGGTGAGCCACTCCTCGGTTGCCACTGGTTTGCTCAATGAACTTAGCAAAAGTTTTGTTTGCTTTGATAGAACTTTACTGTCCTGCGAAGCCCGCCGCAGGAGCCACTGCTGAAGCGGCTGGCTCTTGGCGACCGCTTCATCGATGCGGGCTAGATAATCATTGCTCGAATCGGCATGGCTGCTCATGATCGAGCTCCTGCGACCGCAGTGAGTATATGGATGACCGGAATGAAAACAGTAAGCCCTAGCAAAGCGGTCATGGCCCCACCGAGAACCAAATAGGCCAAGAAGAATCCGCGAGAGTAATAACTGGGCAATACGCGATGCTTGGCAAGCTTGTAAAACCAAAGCCGCCAGAGAACCGGAGCGACAACCAAGAGGATCGTCAGCAAGGTTGCAATCGCCTTGAAGTTTTCATAGAGCCATTGCATCCATCGATAACCCATCCCTATCTGCAAACCGGAATTTTCATAAAACAATTCCAGTTTTGGGTACATCATCCAAACCGTTTGCATGAGAATCACCGAGGCGAACAAGCTCAAAAGCCACAACCAGAAAGAATACTGAGCCGACTTGCCAATCTGACGATTCCCAGAGACACCCGACTGAACCCAAGGATCGAGGAATCCGAGTGTATTGACCGACGATCGATTTTTCAGCCAAGATGAAAGGGCCGAAAGATAGGAAGCATTCGCATTGGAATTGCTGCTCAGTGCCGTCCAAGGCGATTGTCCTAAATCGACTTTCACAGCGACCTGCTTGTTGATCTCTTCGAGCCATGGAGCAACGGAGATCGGAGCTCCGGGAAACCGGATCGGAACACCGGCCTGAACAAGCTTGGCCAAGAGCGAGTTGAAGGCAAGGAGATCTTGCAATTCAAGTCCGTCGAGTCCTTCGGGTGGCTGTAGTGGCTTGGCTGACATGTCCTGTGCTACTCAGTGGAATGGTACTCGTACTCCAAGGGAATTATTGGAGTGTCGTCGATAAACTGGCCAAATATTAGGGTTCCCGGTTCCTTGAAAAGGCGATCGACTCAAATCGATTCAGGCGTTTCGAGTACGAGTAGCCGAGTGGCGGAAACCAATGGAGCTACACAGAACGATGCGCCGGGAGTCGGGATTTATCTAATCTGACGAAAAGATTTTTGGTGAATCTTTAGCCTTCCCAAGAATGACCGTCCCAGCCGACGACACGATCGAGCCACTCGACCAGCGCGTCGCTGAACATGCTAAGAAGCAATTCCCCTTTTTTGGCTGAAGCGGCGCTGGGAACCCCGATATGGCCAGGGACAGTGCGGTCTTTTGTTTTCCAAGCCCTAGATCCAGGACGAAAGGGGTTGCCCGGTTCGACCGTTTCGAGCGTTGAATGGGGGCCAACAAGCTCCGGCTTGAGCGCCAAGACCATCGATGTCTCCCATTCGCATGCGTGTCCCATCTCACGTTGAACGATGCTCGGATCGATGGTCCAAGGTTCGACGCCCAAACCCCAGTAGGTGGTCATCAGGAAAAGCAGATCGTCTCGATGGGAATACTTCTGCCGCACCTCAAAGGTCGCTTGTTTGGCTGGAACATCATTTCCACCGTGTCCATTGATAAAGACGATGCGTCGGAAACCTTGCTCGATCGCGTTATCCATCAAGCTGCAAAGCAGATCGAGGTAGACTCGGGGTGCTGCCGATAGAGTGCCATTGAAATCTAGGTGGTGATGCGAATTTCCTAGCCACATCACAGGTGCAAACACGACGCGGTCATGCATTCGAGTCGAAACTCGGTCGATGAGTGCTTGGGTCAGCAGGGTATCGGTCCAGACGGGAAGATGTTGGCCGTGTTGCTCGATCGCTGCCAAGGGAAAAACGATCGGCGTATCGGGGGTCAGGGCCGCGATCGCAGGAGCTTGCAGTTGATGAAAAAGCACGATGCTTAAGACCTTTCGATGGATGAATGGGGAGTGCTATTCGACAAACTCTTTGGGTAAGGTCGCTTGGTTGCTCTCGGACCAAGCTCGGGTGGACATATCGAGCTTTTTCTTGCTGGGCGTATTCGGATCGTCCAAAAGCAACCAAACCACTTTCTGATCCTTTTCCGTGGCTTTTTGTACCGTGGTTACCGGATTCGCTCTTCGGCACAGGGCTGTCAGGATTTCGCGCACTGGCGTATCTTTGTATTCGAAGTTGCGAACTTGCTGGTTGCGTGTAATTCCGTCTTTCTGGAATGCGGTGCCGTTGATTGCCATCGGCAAAGCTTCGACACCCCCGGTATGGCTTTCTTTGAGTTCGTTGGCGATGGCCTGCAAGACGACTTCGAGCGACTCTTGTTCGATTCGAAGGCTGATTTTGCTATCGAGCATTTCGTCGATGGATTTAGGGGCATTGGTCGTTGGTTTGGGTGCAGTAGCGACCTTCACAGGGCCCGCAGCAGTTCCTCCTTGGAGCGCCATCCAAGAACCGATCGCAAGATTCGTAGCGGCTTCTTTGGGTAGGTAGACATTGAAGACGACTTGGCCATCCTCGGCACCTGATCTGGCGTATTTGTTGATGCTCCGTAGCATTTGGGGGAATCGATTTGCGATCGCGCGCCAGTAAGCGGCAGCGGGTTGTGCGGTCAGTTGCGATTCGACATTCTCAGCCAGTGAATCGAGTTTGCGTTTGAGTTCGATGGCATCTCTTGGGGCGCTTTGAATATCATTTCCAAACATTCGATATTCGACATAGAGCTGGGGTTCAAAATGGGTGCGAACCATGACCGCTTGGACTCGATCATCGATCACCTCTCGCATCAATCCAATGACTTTCTCGGAGTGTTGCCCAAACATTTGCTTGCCATCGACAAACACAAAACTTGGAGCCGCCAGAAAGGTCGCATCGGCCCGCGAGTCGGTGTTTTGCAAAATCGCATCGAGCTGCCGTCGCAATGGCCCAGATTTTCCTTGGCTATCGAGCAACGGTTTGAGCAATTCGAACGAACCAATCGCAATCCGTTTGACCTGCTCGTTGGCCTTGCTCGTAAAGTCATCTGTAATCAACGCAATCGATTGGCCTTGATGCTCTTTGGTCCAGTAGCGGTATTTTTTGTTGTCCGACTGAATCTCTTGACTAGACCATTGGTCGATGTCCGGGATGAGAGCATCGAGTGGTTTGGGTTCTTTCCAACCCAAGCGGTAGGTCTTTCGGTAGCTGCCGGTCGACTCGCCGGGATACCAAGCAACACTAACGGATGCGAGCGAATCGGTAGCAAAGTTGGGTAAATCCGAAAGTTCAGGGCCTTGGGCATAGACACTCTTCCACCAATCGGCGAGCTCTCTGCTTGCCGAATTGGCTTGCGTCCAACAATCGGGAGAAATCATCAACAGGGCTTCAAGTCCTGGCGGGAGCATCTCGGTCGAGTACGGCGCACCGATCGAAGGTGGAATCCAGGGAACTCCGGTATCGTCTGACTTGACGTTGTAATATTCGAGCATCGGATCGATGCCACCACCAGTACCTGCTTTGCCGGTGTTCGAGGGGCTAGGCTGAGTGGTTTCAAGCGGTTGCGTCTGTGCCTTGTTTTCGGTTTTCGGCTGGATCGTAACGAGTCCCTTGCTATTGCCTTTGAGCAGCAACAAAAGTACCGAGAGCAGTAGCAGCGAGCATCCGACGATCAAGGGCATGAACCAAACCGGACGCTTGGCTTTCTTTCGAGGGCCAAAAGGTTTTGCTGCGGTCTTTTTCTTTTTCGGTTTCTTGTTGGACGGCGCGCTGGAGTTTGCAACAGGGCTTGATTGCGATGGCAGAGCATCACTAGTTGGCTTGGGTTTGGTTTCCTTGGTCGCGGTTGGTTTGGGTGAGGCCAGTGCGGAAGTGGTGGTTGCAGCAGTGGCCAGTGCGGCAGTCGTTGGTGTAGCGGTCGTTGGTCTAGCGGCGGTTGGTGTGGGAGTGGTTGGTGCGGGAGTGGTTGGTGGAGCAGTCGTTGGTGTAGCAGTGGTTGGTGTAGCAGTGGTTGGTGCGGGAGTGGTGGGTGTGGCAGCGAGACTTACTGGTTTTGTTTGTTGGACTTGAGCTTTGATTGGTGTTGACTTTGCAGGGTTACGGTCGGCCTGGGGAAGCTTGTTGTCTACTGGCTTGCTTTCAACTTTGCTTACCGTGGGCTTATTGACTTTAGGCTTAGCCTCTGGAGGCTTGGTCTCCAATGGCTTTGCAACTTCAGGCTTAACGCTTGCTGGCTTAGCCTCTGGTGCTTTGACCTCGGCTGGCTTGCTGCTTGAGGGCTTGGCTTCTGTGGGCTTGGCTTCTGTGGGCTTAGCTTCTGTGGGTTTAGTACTTGGGGTATCTTTCTGAGTGGGTGGATCTGTTGGGAGTTCTTGGTTGGCAATGACTTCTTGAGGATCGTCAGCGAGGACGAGTTGATCGAGTGCTCTTAGGAGTTGGTCGATTCCTGAGAAACGCACCGCAGGATCCTTGGCCAGCAGGTGGAGCAAGCATTTTTTCTGGACTTCTGGCAATCGGCTCGGGATGACCACGGGGACTTGTGCATGAAGTTTGGCCCAGACTTCTGGTGGTGCGTCGGGTCCTGGATCGAAGGGCCAGTTGCCTGTTAGGCTTCGGAGCCAAAGGCAACCTAGGGCGTAGAGATCGGACTGGATGTTGGGCAAGGCACCTGGAACGAACAGTTCGGGTGCGGCCAGTGCGACTCTCTCGTTGATTCCTCCGAGGACACTGAGCGTCGGGCTGTGGTAAGGGGATCTTGGGGGGAACAGAGGGTCTCTCAGGAGCAGGAATCCTCGCATCTCATTCCAGAGGATCGAATGGGTAGAAAGGTGTCCGTGAACGAGTCGATGGTGATGAAGAAACTTCAATCCCATCGAGACATCTCTTAGCAATCGATAAGCTTGTTTGCTTGCCAACGGGCCTTGCGCGAGCATTTCGCTAAGTGTTAGTCCTTGGAGCGACTCGCACACGGCATAGAGGTGTTTGAGGGATGCCCCGGCACTTAGCCATCGATCCAGGTGTGGTGATTGGACTTGGCAGTGTTGCTGAGCCCATCCGAGGCTTGGTGGCCAATCTTGGATTTGAGGTTCGACGAGTTTTTCGTCGGGGATCGCGACCATCCACACGGCTTTGGGGGGGAAGGCAGACCAGCGAGCACTTGCAGGATCTTCCCCTTCGTACCAGTAATCTCCGTGTTGGGTTTCAAGGGATCGGGTGACACGAAGTTTTCCGAGTTGCAAGGGGTGAGACAGGCCGCGGTACAGGACATTGGCTTGGTAGGGGCTTAGTTTGTCCTGTTGCACCAGTTCCTTGATTAAGGCGGCAGGGTCGGTTGTGCCTGTCGGACCGAGCGATTCGGAGACGGCTTTTGCCCACTGCCGGCATTCTTCAGGAGTTGCCATTCCCGCTGCATGGATGCGTTCCCAAATTTGCGCTGTCGTCAATTGCATCCGCCTGTGGATCCCTTGCCAAATAAGGCTTTAACCAATACTCTAACGAGAACGTTTTCGGGGGATCGAGTCGAACCACCCACCCATACTATAATGAATTCCAACGTAGTCGTGAAACCGAGTGCCGAAGAAGTTGCGACTGCAGCTTGTTTTTGGCTGATTGATGCTGTCCGAGAGACGATTGAGCAATCCGGCAGGTGCGTCGTTGCGCTTTCGGGTGGGTCCACTCCCAAGAAACTCTATGAGATTATAGCCCGCGATCATTTGACAGCGGTGGATTGGTCCAAGGTACATTTGCTTTGGGGGGATGAGCGAAACGTTCCGCACGATCATTCCGAGAGCAACTACCTGATGGTAAAGACGGCTTGGATTGATCCGGCCATTGCAAGCGCTCAAGCTGAAAAGATCCCGAATTTTTATCCGGTACCCATCGAGGTACACGACCCCGAGAAAGTCGCTTATCAATACGGACAGACGATCCGTTCGGTATTGGGTCAAAGTTCGTCGATCGATGTGGTTCTATTAGGCTTGGGGGACGATGCTCATACGGCTTCGTTATTTCCCGAGACCCAAGCGCTCGAAAGTTTGGATGGATTCGTTGCCAACTATGTACCCAAGTTTGAGTCGTTTCGGCTGACAATGACTGCGTCACTGATCAATCGAGCCAAGAGAGTTGCGTTTTTGGTATGCGGCCAATCCAAAGAACCGGCGCTTGATGTCGTCTGGCACGGGCCTAGGGACCCGAAATTGTATCCAGCGCAGCTAATCAACCCTGCAGAGGGAGAGTTGTGGTGGTTCCTAGATACTCCTGCCTTGCCTACGCGAGACCGAGTGAATTTGGGTTAACTCGTAGGGCTCGCTTTGCGAATCGCTTGGCTTTTCCAATCAAATCCGATGGCTTGGCACCATTGTTTCTGGAGTCTCAAGCACAGTGGCCCAGGGTTTGTGTCTGCAATGCTTCTCCGCTGCAAGGATGATGCGTGCCAGATGCAGCCGGTGTTACCCACCAGGAGAACTTCGGCCGCATCGTAGAGCTCTTCGAAAAGCACGTCTCGGAAGAGAATCGATTTGCCGTCCTCTTTGAGCATCTTTTCCACTCGATCCAACGAGGTTCCAGCGACGATGTCCTCGCGTCTTGGAGAAACGATGCTGCCTTGTCGTTCGACCAAAAGCAGATTGGCTAAGCTCGTATCGGCGATCATCCCTCGTGAGGTGCACAGCAAGCCTAATCCACCTTCAAACCTTTTGCCGGCGTCTTGATCTGCCAAGTAATAGTTCAGGCGGCTTCTGGTTTTGATATTCGAAGGCCAGCATTCACCCGCACCAGATGCGTACTGAACCCGAACCAAGGTGGTTCCCGATTGGTACCATTTTGCGAGTTTCTCCCATGGGATTGGCAGCCAATGAGCAAATGCATGAAGTTGTTTTCCATGAAAGAAGTCTCCTGGAGTGACAACGATGCAAAGGCTCGCGTCGGTTTCCTCCTGAAGCAGTGACGCACTCTTGGCGATGAGCTCCTCGATGGCATGATCGAGTTGTTGTAAAAAGGAACGACCTTCCAGGCCAAGAGCGGCCAGTCCAAGTTTGAGGCGAGTCTTGTGGGGTTGGATGTCTAGGATTTTCTTCCCGAAAGTGCGGACTCGTTCGACCAGAACCGCACCGTGCATTGCTCCAAGATCGGATACCGGGATCGTGAGTCCCGAGAAGTTCACCAGTTCGAACCCATTGGCGCTTGGGTTCCATCGCAAAGCGTAACTGCTGAGGAATTTTTCATTCGATGGGCTGTGCATTGGCTTCTTGCCCTAAGAGATGATCCAAGACGAGGCTGAAGTACTGGCACTGGCCGTAGTAGCTCTTTTCGCTATGTGTCGTTCCGACGGCCGAGCCGCAGTCGAATTGCCTGATCTTGCTGGAATTGACCAAAGGTTCCGTAGCACGAGGATTGGAGACACCTTCGAGCCCTGGAAGTCCGATGAAGCCAGCGAACCCTGCGGCAACAGGGCGACTGAGGCGATCTATAAAACGGAATCTTCGCAGGATAGGATCTTTGGAGTTGTAAAGATTAACAAGACCTGAAACCGTTTCTAAGCTTCGGGAGTGTCTCCCTTGGTTTGCCAGCCAGTCGCGATCCAGGGCTGGAGCGACCAAGGCAACTCGGTATCGGTTTTCCAAAGCTTCCCTTGTGGAATTGGTTTGGTAACGGAAGCCAGGAATGGTGCCTCCTGCATTCAAGTGCAGTCCTCCGGTAACGGCTCGAGATCCAAAAGAGAATCCAAGCAGACTCACCTCGGAGTGATTTGAGAGACGCTCAAGGAGCCAAGCCACGAGCAAGGCTTGGGATTCTGCCGACTCCGCATTTTCATAGACATCCCTAAGCGGGTGTGGTTCGCGGGTGCTGGGCCAAGATAGCATCAACAACCTATAGGGTCTGTTGGATCGCTGCTGAAGGTAGTTGTTAAGGATCAGCACCCGATCCAGAGCATTGTTTCGCTCCATGAAATTGCCGTGAACGTAGAGGATCACCAGTTTGCCGTCGTCGACCAGAGCGTTTTGAAGATCCTCGGATTGCCAACCCGATTGGGTATGACGCTGAGCTCTCAGGCCTGGATCGTTCGGATTGATGCAATTGAACTTCTCGGCTAGGTGTCTTGAAGACAGTTCCCAGACATCCGAGTTCTGTGGGTCCAATCCAAGATTCGTTTTAATGGCCGATGGACTACATTGGCAATCGCTCGCGACTGCACTCGGCGAATCGTGAGGCTCTTGGTCATTGGAGGAAACCAAAAAGGGTGAAGAGATGTAGCGGAATGGCTTTTTGGCAGATTGAGGGGAACTCGATTTGGATTTTGCGGTTGGAATGCTGGCCGAGTTCCAAGCGATCAACGACGAGAGGACGAGCAATCCAAAATGCAATGATATCCAGATCCTTTCGAAGTTGGTGCTCTTGGCCCGAGTCCTTTTGTCTAGATCTTTAGACATCGAAGCTTGAGCAGCCGCTGGATTCAAAGGTGCATTCATGGAACGATAACTTAGCTTGCAAGACGACGAGTTGCACGGGTTCGGATCGTGCTAAAGATCCGGTGTTGCGAAACTCTAACACTCGTTTGCTTTAGGAGCGTTAGAAAAACTTTTGAGATTGTGGGAAATTTTTCCATGTCGATTTGCACACATGGAATATTGGCGTAGAGTTGCACGTCGAAAAATCTTTCGACCGCAAACTTTGCGATTTCCTCAAGGAGAAAGATCATGAAGCGAACAACATTAGCCGTCGCCGCACTTGCTTTGGCATTTACCGGCTGCAACACCTGCGGGACCTGGAAACCGAACCTGCTTGGAAAATTCAAGAGCTGTTTGCACGGAGCCTCCAACATCGGCGCACCGTGCGATGCGGGCTGCGAATCCGGGGCACCTGCAACTGAAGGTTGTCAGGGATGTTCGGAGAGCGCCAACTATGGTGGTTATGGTGAGACGGTGATCGGATCGTACGAAACCCCGATGAGCACTGGTTTTTCGAGTTCCACTGACGGTATCTCGATCGGATCGCCTGCTACTTCGAGTTCGTCGATTCTTCCGGGTACCAGCATGCCATCGACTAGCCGCAGCGTGATCCCGGGCGAAACGATCCGGCCAAAACCGGCGAACTAGCCCTAGGGGGTTGATTCCCGATCCATAATGCGGTTAGCTTCTGTGGCCGCATTTTTGAAAAGAGATCCCTGTGAATCAACCTCAACCCAGTCAACTTCCACCCGCGAAAAGTCAACCCGATCCATCGCAATCAGCGGTCGACAAGTCGACCGATCGCGTGCGTCGGATGTTTGCCGAAATCGCACCTAGGTATGACTTTCTGAACCATTTTTTATCGTTGAACATCGACCGGTACTGGCGAGCTCGCACCTTGTCGATACTAAACCCAAAGCCCGGGGATCCATTTTTGGATGTTTGTACCGGGACGGGTGATTTGGCTTTGGCCGCTTCCAAAAGACTCCGGGAGGGAACCGAGGTCATCGGAAGCGATTTCTGTGGTGAGATGCTGCATTTTGCGAGGAAAAAGCAGCAAAAGATGAATCTCGATCGCCACCGCTTGGCATTCTTGGAGGCCGACACGACGAGCCTTCCGTTCCAGGACAATTGGTTCCAGACGGTAAGTGTGGCGTTTGGTTTGAGAAATGTCGTCGACACACTTCAGGGACTTCGGGAAATGGTCCGAGTTTGTCGCCCTGGGGGAACCGTTGCGGTTTTGGAATTCTCCCAACCGACCTTACCGATCCTCAAGCAGCTCTATGGATTTTATTTCCGTCGGATTTTGCCTGGGATTGGCAACAAAGTCGCCAAAAACTCCAAGGAGGCTTATGCCTACCTGCCTGCGAGTGTTTCGCAGTTTCCAAGTGGAGAAGCGATGGCCGATTTGATGCGTCAAGTCGGATTAGAGCAGGTTCGCTATGTCCCGATGACTTTTGGGGTAGCTACGCTTTACCTTGGTCGAAAATAGACTGGCATTTCCGATGAACCCTATCAAACCGCTTCCGATCGTCTTTGCCATCACCGGTGCAAGTGGTGCCGCTTATGCCGCCCGGTTATTGCAGCAACTGGTGCTTGCAGGTGAGCAAATTCATTTGTTGGTAAGCCCCTCGGGTGCGGCGGTTGTTTCCCAAGAGATCGGAATCGAGCTTGGCCCAACGCGTGACAATGTGCGCGCTTTGCTCGAGTATCACTGGCCCGATCCTGGTGCCCATCAATGGCAAAAGCTTTCGGAGTCCCAAATCGAACTTGGATGTAACCAAGTAGCGCATCACGACTATCGCAATTACTTCACGCCGATAGCCAGTGGTAGTTTTTTAACGAAAGCCATGATCATCTGTCCATGTTCAGGGGCAACTTTGTCGGGTGTGGTGCATGCATCTGGAAATAATTTGATTCAAAGGGCCGCCGACGTGCACTTGAAAGAGCATCGCAAGCTCCTGCTGATCCCTCGCGAGATGCCTTTGTCGGTTTTCCAGCTTGAAAACATGACGCGAGCGGCCCAGGCTGGGGCGGTTGTTATGCCGGCGATGCCCGGCTGGTATCATGGTGTCCAGTCGCCAGTGGATCTGATCGACTTTGTTGTCGCCAGGGTCTTGGACCATTTGCAAATACCTCATGGATTGATCAAAAGATGGGATGGTCCTGATCTTCAGGAGCATCAGGAACATTCCCGAAGTGGTGACCAGTAGCTATGTGGGAAAAGTTCACGCGGTTTTTGGAGTTGATCCGATTCAGCCATACGATCTTTGCGCTCCCCTTTGCACTGCTTGCTTCATTTTGGGCTTGGATGTTGCCTTCACCCATTGAAGGCATCGAGGTGGGTTTTCGATGGCAGCATGGTTTAGGGATCTTGCTGTGCATGGTTTTTGCACGAAGCTTTGCGATGGCCGTCAACCGTCTGTTGGATCAAAAGTGGGACGGGCAGAATCCCCGGACGGCCAACCGGCATCTTCCTGCACGATTGCTTCAAGCCGGTGAGGTCAGTGGGTTTGCGGCTGGATGCGGTCTGGGATTTATGGCATCAACTTTGTTGTTTTGGCCCAATAGGTTGCCGCTGCTGCTGAGTCTCCCGGTACTGCTTTTTCTTGGCGGTTATAGTCTCGGCAAGCGATTTACCTGGATGGTTCACGCTTGGTTAGGTGTGGCATTGATGTTGGCGCCTGTTTGCGCCTGGATTGCCCTTCGTGGTCAGATTGTCCAGCAGCATCCTTGGGATCTGCTCCCGGCAGTCCTACTTGGAATGGTGGTTCTTTTTTGGGTTTCAGGTTTCGACATCCTTTATGCTTGCCAGGACACCGAGTTTGACCGGCGGGCAGGGCTCTACAGTGTCCCGGCGCGGTTCGGTGTCCGGGGTGCGTTGAACATTGCAAAAACCCTGCATTTTTTGATGTGGGTAACCGCTTTAGCCATGACCTTTTGGGTTCCAGCGTTGTCCTTGGGGACCATTTTTCGGTTAGCTCTCCTAGGCGTAGGAGCCTTGCTGATTTACGAACACTCGGTAGTTTCTGAGCGGTCGCTCGATCGGATGCAATTGGCATTTTTTCAGCTCAACTCCATAATCAGCGTCGTGATCCTCGGGGCAGGGGCCCTCGACACGTGGCTTGGATAAGTCGCCGGAAGCAAACAAAGTGATTGAAGCAAACGAAGTGCAAGTATGAATAGTCCGCAAATCAAAGATCGATTGAAAGTCATCCGCGATAAGGTCGAGCAGGGAGCTCGGCTGAACCTCGACGACGGGATCTTTCTCTACGAACCGGACGTCTCGTTGCATGCGATCGGTGAGCTTGCCAATTGGAAGCGAGAGCAGATCAACGGCAATGTCGGGTACTACAACATCAATACCCATTTGAACCCGACGAATGTATGTGTCTATCGATGTCGTTTTTGTGCGTTTCGATCCGATTTGCGAGATCCCAAAGGGTACGTCATGAGCGATGAGCAAATCATCGCTCGTGGGCAGGAGGCATTCGAGAATGGATGCACTGAGATGCACATCGTTGGGGGATTGCACCATAAACTCGGCTACGATTGGTACCGAGGTATCCTAGAGAAACTTCATGCAAGCTTCCCCCAGATTCATCTCAAAGGTTGGACTGCCGTCGAGATTGACTGGTTTGAGTTCCTAACGAAAAAGAGTTTGAAGGAAGTCCTTAGCGATCTTCGAGACGCGGGGCTCGGGAGCATGCCCGGTGGTGGAGCCGAAATATTCCATCCCGAGGTTCGAGACCAGATCTGCGAGCACAAAGCCAATGCGACCAAGTGGATCGAGATCCATCAAGCGGCTCACGAGATCGGGCTCAAGACCAACTGCACAATGCTCTATGGCCATGTCGAACAAGCTTACCATCGTATCGACCACTTGATCCGACTTAGGGATTTGCAGGACAAAACGGGTGGATTTCAGACGTTTATTCCACTGGCTTTCCATCCAGAGAACACCAAGCTATCGCATTTGAAGAAACCTTCGGCCCTGATGGATCTAAGAACGGTGGCCGTAAGTCGTTTGATGCTCGACAACGTTCCGCACATCAAAGCTTATTGGATCATGTTGGGAATTGGAACCGCACAAGCCGCGTTGGCTTATGGTGCTGACGACATCGATGGGACGGTTCGCCACGAATTGATTTACCACGACGCAGGAGCTACGACTCCTGAGATTTTGACTGTCGATCAGATTCGCCAGTTGATTATCGAGGCAGGTCGCGAGCCAGTCGAGAGGGACACCGTTTATCGCCGAGTCCATCGCGATGCGGATCAATTCACCCATTGGTGGGTAGGCGAGGATGTTCTGGTGAACGTTTAGCTCAACTTTGTTTTGAGCGATCAATGATCAGCGACCGTGGAATCTTCGGCCTCGGATGAGTTAGGAACGAATCGGTAGCCAACATCCCGGATTGTCAGAAAATGTTTAGGATTTGCAGGGTCGATTTCGAAGGTCTTGCGGAGCCTCAGGAGGAACTGATCGACGCTTCGGGTTTGCATTTCGCCACTGACATCCCAAACTTCCGTTAGCAACTCTTGTCGAGAGATCACCCTTCCTTGATTTTCGACAAAGTAACGCAGCAGCGAGAGTTCTTTATGGGTGAGCTTAACGTCCCGTCCATCGACGGTCACCTGATAGGTTTCAAAGTTAACCGATGCGCGGCCGAATTGAATTTCGGTGACTTTGGTACTCAACGGCTTGGGCTTGGGAGCATTGTCCCGTTTCGGATGAAGCCTCAGAAGGTTTCGCACGCGTGCTAGGAGCTCGTCGAGGTCAAAAGGTTTATTCAAATACTGGTTGGCACCTACGTCGAATCCCCGTGCTCGATCCTCAGCCAAGCTTCTTGCGCTGAGGATTAGAATTGGAAGCGATTGATCGATCTGTCTGAGCTTTTCGCAAATGGTATAGCCGCTCATGCCTGGTAACATCAGATCCAGGATCAGCAAATCGTAGGCTTGAGAATCGTTCTCTAAAAGTTTCATAGCGGTCGTCCCGGTGTCGACCAACGAAACTTTATAACCCTCGGCCTCCAGGTTGTACTTGAGGCCTTGGGCTATGTGTGTCTCGTCTTCCACGACCAAAATACGCGGTTTCATTTTATGCAGCGATTCTAGGATCCCTCAGAGACGCTTTTTCTCCATGTGCGGAAATCGGCCGGGACATCCGGTTGTTGCCAAGCGCTCATACCGCCATCGATGTAGATCGTCTGGCCTTGGATGTGCTGGGCCAAATCGCTCACCAGGAAAGCTGCCAATGGGCCGCACACGTCAGCTTGCGGAACCTGATGGTTGGGCGTGTGGAGTTTCATCCAATCGAGCGCTGTCGGATCGCTTGAGAGGATTTGATTGGTCAAAGGCGTTCTTACTAACCCCGGTGCGATGGAATTGACTCGGATGTTGTGTGGGGACAATGCCACGCACATGCTTCGGACCATCGCTGCCAATGCCCCTTTAGAAGTGTCATAGACAGAGTGGTCTGGTTCGGCAAGCAGTCCATTGATCGAGCCGGTAAAAAGTAAACGACCGGCAATTCGGTTGGCTATCCAATGCTTGGCAAACGCTTGTGCGATGAAGTACCCAACTTTGACGTTCAAATGCATGGTGCGATCATAACTAGCTTCACTGACCTGGGTAAAAGGTGGGTCGATGTAAATGCCGGCGTTCGAAACGACGATCGATAGATTTGGATTTTCGCAGATCATCGGTTGCACGAACTGCTCGAGCAACTGCGAGATTGGAACAGATAGATCGAACGCTACCAGTTTGCAATTTGGGTTGGAATTACAGCACGCATCGAGGGTTTCTTGGGCGTACTGATCGTTGGCTAGACCGTGCAGGATGACTCGAGCACCAGCTTTAGCTAGCCAGCGAGCGATCGAGGCACCGACACCTTGGGTGCTGCCGGTTACCAAAGCCGTTGTGCCTTGAAGATCGATCATCTAAGTTTTCGCTGATTCCTGACTAGCTACCGGGTTGCTGATCGGGGTATCCGATTCCGTTGGCGGTTTCCCTTTTCGACCAGTGCGTCGCTCGATCGCAGCACCGACAAACTTAGCAAACAGCGGATGTGCCTTTGTCGGCTTGCTCTTGAACTCTGGGTGAAACTGGACGGCTAAAAAGAATGGGTGGCTGGGCAGTTCGAGGATTTCCACAAGGCTTCCATCGGGGCTCAGTCCAGAGAATCGCATTCCGTGGGCTTCGAACTGGCTTCGATAGACGTTGTTGAATTCATATCGATGGCGGTGGCGTTCTGAGATCGAATCGAGATGGTAGGCTTGATGGGCCAGCGAATTGGGAATCAATTTGCAGGGCTGTGCTCCCAGACGCATGGTTCCCCCAAGTTCAGTGACATTCCTTTGTTCATCGAGCAAACAGATAACAGGATGAGGCGTATCTTTGTTGAATTCGGTTGAATGGGCATCGGTAAGTCCCACGATGGACCGTCCAAACTCAATGGCTGCACATTGCATACCTAGGCAGATTCCAAAGAAGGGGATTTCGCGTTCCCTTGCATAGCGAATAGCTTGAAGTTTCCCTTCGATGCCGCGTTCTCCGAAACCACCTGGGATCAAGATCCCGTCGTAGCCCGAGAGGAGTCGCTCGGGCCCCTCTTGCTCGATATCGCTACTTAGGATTCGTGCTACTCGCACGCTGGCTTTATGATGGATCCCGGCATGATCGATCGACTCATAGATCGACTTGTAAGCATCTTTGTGTTCTGCGTACTTTCCAACCACCGCGATGCTCACTTCGTGCTTTGGATTTCTAAGCGAAAACATCAGGCTGTCCCATGCATCGAGATTGGGAGGGGGAGTTACAAATCCGAATCGCTTGGTGATGAATTCATCGAGCCGGTGGTCTCGCAAAGAAAGCGGGACTTCATAGATCGAAAAGTCACGATCTTTCTCTTCGATAACCGCTTCGAGTGGCACGTTGCAAAACAGCGCGATCTTTTCACGCTCTTCGCGCGAGATACTTTGCTCGCATCGGCAGATGAGCATGTCGGGTTGGATACCGATTTGACGCAGTTGGCCCACAGAGTGCTGAGTCGGTTTGGTTTTAATCTCCGCAGCGGCTTTGAGGTAGGGTACAAGTGTCAGGTGGATAAATAGGCAGTTTTCGCGACCAACGGCCAAAGGGAATTGCCGGATCGCCTCGAGGAATGGCAGCCCTTCGATATCGCCGACGGTCCCACCGATCTCGGTGATGACCACATCGGTCGAGGGATCCGCCATCCGGAGAATCGCATCGCGGATCTCGTTGGTGATGTGCGGAATGACCTGAACTGTTTTTCCAAGAAAAAAACCTTGACGTTCTTTTTCGATGACCCGCAGATAGATCTGGCCGGTGGTGTAATTGGAGTCTCGAGTTAGGGTGCCGCTGGTAAAACGTTCGTAATGGCCAAGATCCAGATCCGTTTCGCTGCCGTCATCGAGCACGTAAACTTCGCCGTGCTGATAAGGGCTCATGGTTCCTGGATCGACGTTAATGTAGGGGTCGAGCTTCTGCATCTTGACCCTCAGTCCGCGGGCTTCAAGAAGCATCCCAATCGAAGCGCTTGTAAGCCCCTTGCCAATCGAACTGACCACCCCACCTGTGACAAAAATATGCTTGGTCATGGCTTCAAATCCCCCTGCCCGGCCCTTGTTGACGAGGTTCCCAGATCGAAAAGCCCATCGTAGCGTTTTTTAGCCCGTTCGACAAATCGGCTTGGGACATTGAGAAAATCGTTTTTGCCAGAGCCTAGGAATTCCCGGCTTGGTACAATCTTTGGCTTGCAAGAGCTTGGTTTTCCCATAAGCTATCGGCAAGAATCAAGAATGTACTTTTTTCGGAACTGTTCCAGAGGTTGCTCGTCATGCCGACCCTTTTGAGTCAGAATCATCGCCCATCGGATTCGTCATCGGATTCGTCGTCCAGCAACCACAGCGCCTATGTGGCTGTGCTACTTCTCGGATTGACGTTGGCATTGAGATTTGCTCCCTTGCCAGAGAATTTTTCTGCGTTTGGTGCACTGGCGATCTTCTGCGGTCTTTACACGTCCGGATCGTTTCGTTGGTGGTTTCCGATTGCAGCCCTTTTCCTAGCCGACTGCATCGGACATTTCGTCGGGATCCCGGGCATGGGTTTTTACCATCTTCCATCGATGGTACTCAATTACACCGGATTTGCCGTCATGACCTTGGTCTCGGCAGGCTTTAGCCGATGGGTCAAGACCTCCAGCGGAATGGTTTCTCAGGCTTTTGCAACGATGGCATTGGTCGCATTCCTAGCCTCTGCTTGCTTTTTCCTCATCAGCAATTTTGGCGCTTGGCTCGACCCGCTCATGCAATATGAGAAAAGTCCATCGGGCTTAATGCAATGCTATCTGGCGGGTTTACCGTTTTGGAGATCGACACTCTCGAGCGACATTCTATTTACGCTCGGCTTTAGCCTCTTTGCGTCGGTTCTTGCCCCTGCCGTCAATCGGCTCAGTTGGACAAAGTAATCGCTAGTAATGGGGTGGAATTTCGTCTTCGGCTCTGCGAGCCGGAGTTGTCGATTCACGCACTTGCTTGAAGTCACTCGCCAACTGCTTGAGCTCTCGCTGTAATTTGGCAATCGATTTGCCTTGCTCGATGACGACTTGATCCAAATCGGCGATGGTCTTTTGCATGTGCATCAGCAAACATTCGACTTCGGTGAGCCTGGCATCGCTAGTTGGATCTTGGGGAGATTTTGCCATGGAGAGGCCTTTGGTCACAGACGCGCTAAACGAACGAAATTTGCAGTCCAAGCTTCCAGCAGTGCCGCCGGTGCGATGAATCGGCCTACATTGCCGCGTGTTTCATGAGTCAGTTCGATGAGTTTGACCAGCGTTCGAACTGGTAAATTTTTCAATGGAGCAAACACGCTCGAAGGATCCGATGAGCCAGGAGCAGTGACTCCCATTTGCATCCAAAGGGAGTTTCTGAGGGCATCGGTGACCTCATCCAAGCACCAGGTCAACCGGTCGCGTCTGGGTTGGCCTTCACGCGTCGAATTGTTGACGTGGTCGAGGATGGCTTTAGCCAATGCGATGAACTCGATAGGGCGTTGCATCAAAAAGGATTGGATCTGATTGCGAAATTCCATGAGGCTCGGGTCGTTGAGTTCCTGAGCGTATTGGATCGAGCCATGCGAGCGGCCTGCGAGTTGCCGCGCCTCAGCACTGTCGCTCACATAACTATTTCTTAAGATCAATTCCTCGACGTCTTCGACAGAAAGTGGAGAGAATCGGACGATTTGAGAGCGTGACCGAATGGTGCTTATTTGTCGTTTCTCGGACGTTCCTAAAAGAAAAATGACAGCCCCAGGAGGTGGCTCTTCGAGCGTTTTGAGCAAGCAGTTTGAAGTTTCCTCTTCGAGAGTATCTGCATCGTCGATAACGCCGATCTTGCGTCGTCCCGAGTACGGTCGGATCCGAAGTTCGTAGCAAAAACCTTCTCTCATTCGGGAATCCTTGGATCCCACGAGTTGATCCAATGTGATGGCGGAGCGTTCTTTGTCCCGATTCAAATAAAGAAAGTCCGGATGGGTTTGCGACTCTACTTGGACGCAGGTTTCGCACTTGTTACAGAAGTTCAGTTCTTTGGGGTCTGTTTCCGTACAAAGCAGGGATTTGGCGACAAGCAGGGCAAACGTACGCTTGCCGATACCGCTGGGGCCAACGAGCAGAAAGGTGCTGGCGAGTTTATTGTGCGCAATGGCATTAGCAAACCAGTTGCGTTGACGATGATGTCCTAGAAAATCGGCCCATTCCATTATCTGCTTACCGATTCAAAATAGCCGGGCGTTTTGAGCCTCAAGATCGTCTTGGTCCAACTTCCTAGGAACCCCTGCTCCGACTCTTTACGACTCCCTTCCTTGTCGAGTAGTTCGAGAAGGTTTTTACCAGGCTTTAAGGGCCCGAAAGGGGCCGTAGGAGGCAACGACTGCTGTGACAGGAGTGCTTCGAGCATTTCCTCCAACTTTTGGGCTGGTTCGACTTGTCGATCGAACTGCCGGCTTTCGCCGAATTTCGCGTAGTAGTACTTCCAATCGGTAAGCGTTGGGGAATTCCCCATATAGTCGACGCTGCTGAGAAACTGTTCGGCATCTGAGTAGCGTTTGACTAGTTCCTCGGAGGCACCACCCCAAGCCGAACGAGAGGCGTTTAGCCGCTGCATGATGCTTTGAAATTGCAAACCGACTGACAAGATAGCTACTAATCCAGCAAGGAGTAACAAGGAAAACGCGACCAGAGCAACCTTGCCGGAGATCCGGTCGCCTTCCTCTTGTTCTTGTTGTTGCTGTTTTTCTTTGCCGATGACTTTGGCTATGGCCTCGACATCGACGATCTCATCGAAGTTTCTCACGTTGGGATTTGGTACTCTTTAAGGCGTTGCATTTCCTCTTTGACGCTGCTGCCATCTGGGGTGTCGTCGCTGTCGACATCGAACCAAGACTCTTCGAATTTGATGTATCCAGGTTCGCCACGTGCGGCTTTTCGAAGTGCGACATTGGTCGTCAGCGAGATGATCGCATCGGCCATCGCCACTTTCGGGTAGCAGCGAGGCTTGTTCTCCGGAGAGTTATTCCGAATGCAGTAAGCCCAATGCTCGATCTCCTCGGTGTAGCCACGACTTACTGGTCCAGAAGCCGCAGCGGCCTTGGAGACCGGCGAAGAGGCTCCACCACTTGCCTGGGTATCCAGAGCGTATCCACTACCGGCAGCTTTGACTCCAGCGGCCGCGCTGGTATCGGACTTGGCATAGAGCATGACCTCTTGTTCCTTTTCCAGGACCAGTGTTCCCTTGGTGCCCATGACAACTTCGCCATATCCACCGTATCCGTTGCCATTGATCGATGAGTAGGTCACGACGATCTTCTTATTGGGATCTTGGTCGTAGCTTGGAACTCCCTTGAGACCACCTGCTTGGCGATAGCCCAAGTCGAACTTCTCGTTGTATTCAGGCCCGGGGAATTCGTAGGTGCAATAGACGTGATCGTCTGCATCTCGGTCGGCTGGGAAGATATGGCGTCCACCTACGGCGTGAACCGTCAGCGGATGGGCTTTCTTTCCATCGGTTCGCAGAGCGCTGCAGAAGATGGTTGCAGCGTCGAGTTGGTGGCTTCCCAATTCACCCATCAGACCGGCGCTGGTTCGATCAAAGAGTCGCCAGCGGACGAGTTCTTCCATGGCGGAAATCGTTCGGTTGCCAATCGTTTTTTCTTGGTAACCAAAACGCGCCGCATCGACTGCATCGGCCAACCATGCTTTTTGTTGAGCGACTTTTCGCTCGAGCTGTTCAATTTCTGCAGGATTCTTTGCCTTTTCCAAGTCTTTGACGTACTTGTCCAAGTCCGATTTGATGCGATCGGTCTTCGAATCCGGATCGCCACCGACCAAGGGTGGTTGCCACGAATCGTTGCCGGGCAGGTTGCCACGGTGCCACTGAGCGCGAATGTGGTGGAGTTGGCCGAGCATCCCCCAACGGATCAGGTGGACTGCGTTGTCGTAAAGCACGCTGTAGTGCCTTTGGTGGCCAGTCGCCAAATAGAGCGACTCGCCCGATTTGCCTTTGAGTTCCGCAGACAGACGTGCCATCACCTTGCACTGAGCTACATTGTGGGCCATGAGCTTCTCGGTCAGCACATGCTTGCCGGCCATCATCGCTTTGATCGCGATCGGAGCGTGAAGATGCAATGGCAGGGCGATAATGATCGCTTCGATGCTATCGTCCTTGAGCAACGCATCGATTCCGCCATTGGTTGCATCGTAAACCTTGACGTTCTTTCGAGCCTCTTCCTCATTGGCATACTTGTACTGCTTAACGAGTCCAGGTCGTGTCGGTGTGGTCCAGTCGCCGTTGAACGCTCTGTAGATGCTGTACGGACGGATATCTGCAACTGCCGTGACTTGGACATATTCCGGGGTGCAACCCCCGATCAGAACGTTGCCTTCGTCGCCTGTTCCGATGACGCCAACGCGAACAGGATTGGCGAATTTCTCGTAGCCAAAATACATCGCACCCAAGCCCGCGCCACTGACGGCACCTGCGGCAATGACCCCTTGCAAAAACTCGCGACGGGTAAAGCCGACGGCTTCGTGGTAATTGTCCTGACCAATCACCTTGTCTTCAGCACTCAAAGTACGCATTCGATGACCTCGAAACAAATAAGGTTTAAACTGTGTGTATCGTTCAATCTTATCCCGCCGACTCGCGTCGATTAAGCGGGAACCTTGGATTTACGGTTCCAAAAACTCCAGGGGAAAAAGTCCAAGCCTGCGTAACGCCCAGCGTCGGCAAAGGCCACGACGAAACATCCAAGCATTTCGATGGCTTGGTAGTACGTCGGCAATGTACCCGGAAAACCAGGGAACTGGCTAACAACAACCGATGCTAAGAACAACCCGGCAGCAAGGCCGGCTACGGGTGTGAGCAGTCCCAGAATCAGCAAAATTCCGATCGACATATCGAAATAGGGGATGATCTTGTCGACTGTCTTGACCGAAATCGGACCTTCGCCTTCGAACTTAAACTCGACCCGCTTTCGGATCGGGTTGCCTTTGGCATCCTTTTCGGGCGGTTTTTCGGGTTTGGGATTGGCCTGCTCGTCGGTCGCAATCGCATTGAGCCGATTGATCATTTCGGGCATGGTATTTTCAATCTCCGAGAGGATGGGGCGGCCAAGGGCTCGCCATTTACCCTCGATGTCATCTTGCTGCCGACGGAGCGACTCTACCTTGCTTCGCGAAGTGTCGCTCTGAAGGGTTGCAATGCGATCAAAACCGTTTTTGTACTCTTCGATTTGAGGTTTCCACTCATCGTATGTCTCTTTGCGTTTGGCTTTGTATTCCGCCAAAATCGCGTCGACTTCCTTGCACTGCTCCTCATTGAGCCCGAACTCCGTTTTGACTTTCTCGCCAAAAGACTCGCAGGCCTCGGACATCTTCTTAGCATCGATTCGGATCATCCCATCATGATCCGGAATCATCGATTGGAACATGTGTGCAAATGGCCCCTTGGCTGAGGCTAGAAATCCGGTCGAAGAAAAACCATCTTTAACCTTGACCGCTCCTTCCTGAAAGAAATGCCATCCGATCGCTAGGCGCAAAAGCACTAGAAACACGATGGCCGGCAGGGTTAACTTGGCTTTTGAAAAGAGCATGGAACGAATCCGGTCAGGTCGGCGGGATCACTTATGGGTGGGGCAAACTCCAACTAGTATGTTACAAAATCTGCCTTAAGCCAAGTCTCTAGGTCGGATTCAAGTCGCATTAGATTAACTGTTTTCCTCGATTGCACGGATAATTTCGCCGGGGAAAACTTCTTGGGAGTAATAGAGCACCCGGTGACTGGGGGAAAAAGTGTGTTTCTCCCATTGCGCCTTTAACGACTGGGGGATGGCTAGCAGCAGCGGGGTGTCGGCAAAAGCCTCTAGGACCTGGGACTTGTGCCGCCGGTATTCGGGGGTCCAAAAACCGACAATCTCCACGAGAATTCGCACTCCAGCGGGGGTAACGACCGTAAAGTCGGGGAAGAAGACTCTCTGGCCTCGCACCAAAAGTTCTCCCTCTCGGAGAAGTTGCCAACCGGCAAGCTCGGGATTTCCCTCGACGAGCAACTGCATCAGATTCCAGCTTTCGACGAGTTGCTCTTCGACCCCCGAATCGATTTTTGCGGGAGCCAAAGCGCTCGACTGAAGTCCGGATCGATCATCGAGCGTCAAGAGCCAGCGTTGGGATCTGCCCCAATTCGAGTCGGCAAACTTGGCCAGCCCTTTTGGAATCACGGTGGCCTTGAGCGACCAGCCGGAGCATGCAAGCAGGCCGGGCAGGAATTTGGCCATTTGAATCCCGTAGCGATTGGTTCCTCGGAGAACCGAGGCTGGTCCATCGAGTGTGATTCGATATCCACCTACGATCGGCTCGATGCGATGCATCAAATGAGCCAGTTTGGCGTAGCGTAAAATACCTTTCCAGTCTCCAGTTGCATCGATGATCAGTTGTCTGGCATCGAGCATGGCGACTTGTGTCTGTGCGACGTTGTATCTAGCGAGCAGTTCCTTGGTGTCTTGGGGGTATTCGAACTTAACCAACCGGTGATGATCGATGATATCGGCGAACAAAGAGCGCTGGAGTTCGGGCCAAGTCATGTTTTCCGATGCTGCGATTTTGTCCTTGGCCGCTTGCTCGGAGTGATCCAGGATCGATTCGACGTTGGCAACCAAGGGGTGTAGCGTAGCGGCTTGGCGGAAGACGCGTTGTCTGAGTTGTGCGGTCTTTTGGGGTTTGCCTGCATCGAATTCGCAGAGGTCATCCAAGAGCTTGCAAAAAGCACCAGCGCGACGGATCGGGCAATGCGAGTCGGCTTCGAGGATCTTGTGGATTTCAAGATGAAGCTCCTTACGCATCGAGCCGATGCCGTCGCGATAAGCATCGCACATTTGCTTGGCCAGCGCGACGTACTGAGCATGCTTGGTCCGGCTTAAGCGATCAGGAAGGATCTGGCCGTCGACGAGCTTTGCGATGCCGAGTTCCTTGGTAAGCATCGTTGCGTCTCCTGTTGCGTGAGCGTTGGACTTCTTTGGTTTCAGCCGCGACGATCTCATAAAGCACGGCCCGAGCATCCCCTCGTTTTCTTAAGATTCTCCCTAAGCGTTGTTTGGACTGTCGCGTCGAGCTTTTTCCTCCGAGCACGACAGCGACTTTGACTTCTGGCAGATCGACTCCTTCATCGAGAACTTGGTTGGCTACCAGCGCCGGATAGATACCGTCACGGAGGCCTTCGAGGTAGTCGAGCCTTTCGGATTTCCCGCAGTGGCTTAGCAAGCACGGAACCAGGAAACGCAAGGAGACTTGGCGAGCCATGGCATTCGAACCGGTGAAGATGATCATCGGCTCTCCCAAATGGAGCCGAAAAAGGTCCTCCAGGACACTGAGCTTTTCGATAGCACGATCCTCGATCGATTCTTTCTCTCGATACAAACGCATGATCCGAGCCGCTTGGCTTCCTGTCGCTGCTTCGCTGCAAAGATCCTTCCACTGAAATCCGGGCTCTTGTTCGCGGCGTTCATGGACGTACTGTGCGATCTGCCGCGAAAGATCCTTGTAACGAACCCTCTCGCTGTTGCCGAGCGAAACCGGGATGCGAATCACATCGTAATCGGCCAGCGTGCTACCTTTGACATCTTGCAATCCAAGTTCGTACACCACTGGGCCGATGAGTGTCTCTAGGTCTGGCGCGTTGTCGTTTAAGGTGGCCGTCAATCCTAATCGCTCTTGAGCAATCGAACATCGGGCCGCATCGGCTCGAATCGGTCCGGTCAGGTGATGGCATTCATCAAAGACCAAGAGCCCGAAACGAGATCCCAGTTCGGCTGCATGGATGCATGCGCTGGCATAGGTTGTCACCGTCACAGGACGAAGATTGTGACGTTGGTCACCGAGGATCCCGGCATCGATTCCGAGTCCTCTTAAGATCCTGCGATGCCACTGGTACATCAGATCCCGAACCGGTGCGACGACCAATGTGGGCACGCTCCGTTTGGAGATGATCGAAAGGGCCACCTCGGTTTTGCCCGTCCCCGTGGGCATAACGACGATGCCATTGCGTGTCGTTGACCAAGCATCCACGGCCTGTTGCTGCTCGGTGCGTAGAGCCGGGAGTTTTTGCTCTTGGGAAAAGCAAACCATCACGCTCGGCGAAGTCGAATCGATCGGGGGGACTTGATCGACCACTCCCGTGTCGATGCTCGCAAGAACACTGCGGATGGCTCGGTAGTGATAAGCATCGGCTCGCCATTGCAAGACTCGATGATCCCAAGTCCAGACTCCAGGTCCAAACCAAGTATCCAGTTGCCGCTTGAGCCCGGGGTCATTTGCACCAATATTTAGAAGCAAAGTACCAGCATCCAGAGCCAGTCTTGGCGATTCATGTGCAAGGGACAAAAAGATAAAACTCCTACCGGTTGTGACAGTTCTAACGACCGACGACGCCTACTTTGGGAATCCCTAAGGATAACACCTGAGAATATCCCACAAGTCGCTATCGAGTGGCTACGGCAAGTTGCTTTGCTGGATTATCATGATATCACAGACCAAGCAGAAGTCCCAGGTTGAACGGTCTACTGGGGGTTGCTGCTAGCATTACCTGTGGAAGGATGAGGAAATTACCGCGATGGCCACACCTGCTGATCGGGATACGATCTTGGATTTGACCCAAAGACTCCTGGTCTCCATTACCCGGGGGGACTGGGATACTTACAAAGACCTTTGCTGCCCGAGTCTGACATGTTTTGAGCCCGAGGCGATGGGCAATCTGGTCGATGGACTGGATTTTCATCAGTACTATTTTAATCTCCCAAGCGGTTCGAATCCCGTCCAATCGACCATTGTCGCCCCTCACATTCGCGTCATGGGAGACGTCGCGGTGATCGCCTATGTTCGCTTGACACAAAAGATCGCTGATGGCAAACCGACGACCGTTGCGATGGAAGAGACCCGAGTTTGGCACAAACAAAGTGGCAAGTGGAAGCACGTGCACTTTCACCGCAGTCCAACGCGCTAAGGAAGAGACCCAGAGGCATCATGAATCCAGCAGGATTTATTCGAGTCAGTGCCATCTCGACATCGACGCATGTGGGGAATCCCAAGCGTAATGCGTCACAGATCCAGCGAGCGCTCGATTCTCTGGTGTCGTCGGACATTGTGCTTTTGCCAGAGCTGTCTTTGAGCGGCTACACTTGTGGAGAACTGTTTCTACAAGATCGATTGCTTGAAAGCTGTCTAGAATCTTTGGTTGAATTGGCTACTGGCGTGGGACAGCAGTTGGTGGTCCTCGGATTGCCACTGGCCGTCGAGGGGTGCCTCTACAACGTTGCAGCGGTGCTTGGAAGCGGGACGGTTTTGGGATTGGTTCCCAAGACCCATCTTCCGAACTACGGAGAGTTTTACGAAGCCCGATGGTTTCATTCGGGGGCTCAAGCAGATTTCGACACGGTGGATCTCGATGGGATCGGCCAAGTTCCCTTTGGAACTGATTTGCTTTTCCGTTGCGGCAAAGCGACCGTGGGAGTTGAGATCTGCGAAGATCTTTGGGTGCCCATACCTCCCAGCAGCCAGCAGGCACTAGCCGGAGCGAACGTTCTGCTGAATCTTTCGGCGAGCAACGAGACGATTGCCAAGGCGAATTACCGAAAACAATTAGTGGCCATGCAGTCTGGCAAGTGCATCGCTGCGTATGCCTACAGCAGTGCAGGGCCGAGCGAAAGCACCACCGATCTGGTCTTTGGCGGGCACTGCTTGATCGCAGAAAACGGGTCGTTGCTCGGAGAGTCCAAGCGGGTTGGGACTGGACTGAAAATCAGTTCGAGCCAAGCGAATCCTGCAACGGTCAGTTCGATCACTGCAGATATCGATTTGGGTAAACTTGATCGGGATCGCAGAGCGTTTCAGACCATGCATCAGCGGGCCGATCAAACTTCGCTGGATTACCGCGTCGTAGCCTTCGAGCTTGCACAGTCCACTGGATCCCTTTGCCGGCACGTAGACCCCCATCCTTTTGTCCCTGCATCGACAGAGCATTTGCACGAGCGTTGCGCTGAGATTTTCGAAATTCAATGCGCTGCGTTGGCCAAACGGATCGGGCTGCTCCCCGAAAACACGCCACTGAGCATCGGAGTCTCTGGAGGTCTCGATAGCACCTTGGCATTGATGGTTGCCGTCGAGATGTGCAAACAGATGGGTTGGCCTGCATCCCGAATCATCGGCATGACGATGCCCGGTTTTGGTACCACCAAAGAATCGCGATCCAATGCGAACGATTTGATGAAGCATCTTGGGGTTACCTCGCAGGAGATCGACATTCGAGACAACTGCTTGGAGACGTTCCGAAGTTTAGGTCATAAGCCTTTCGGTGTTTCGTTCGAAGGGCTCAGTTCGCTGGCCTTGCAATCGAAGCTTGAAAAACTGCCTGCTGATAAACGGCACGATTTGGTCTTTGAGAACGTACAAGCTCGCATGCGTACGATGCTTTTGATGAATCGAGGATTTGTCCTAGGCACCGGTGACATGTCGGAATTAGCGCTCGGTTGGTGCACTTACAATGCCGACCACATGTCGATGTACAACGTCAACGGATCGGTACCCAAAACCCTGGTGCGATTCCTGGTGCGGTACGTGGCCGAACATCTGGCGACCCCACAGGTGCGTAAGATCTTGATCGACATTGTTGAAACACCGATCACTCCCGAATTGTTGCCCTTGAGTTCGGATCAGAGCATCTTGCAGACGACTGAGGATACGATCGGGCCTTACGAGTTGCACGATTTCTTTCTCTATCACATGGTTCGAGGGGGAGCCAGCCCGTCGAAGATCTTGCTGCTGGCCGAACATGCACAGTTTGACATCAAGTACGAGCCTGCACAGATTCGCGAGACGCTCAAGGTATTCCTCAAGCGATTTTTTGCTTCCCAGTACAAACGGTCTTGTGTGCCCGACGGTCCCAAAGTCGGGAGCGTATCGCTTTCGCCTCGGGGAGACTGGCGGATGCCAAGCGACGCGGATGTCGAAGCTTGGATCGCTGATTTGCAGGATTAGAATTTTCGCAAGCAAGTTAGGAGACTTAGCGATATGACCGGTTCAAATGAAATTGCTCTTGAGGTTCGTGAGTTTGTTAGTCACGCAAAGACCGTGATACTTTCGACGGTATCTGAGCGTGGGGAGCCGAATGCAAGTTACGCACCCTTTGTCGAACATGCAGGTGCCTTCTATGTGCTTATCAGTGGGCTTGCAAGGCACACGTCGAACTTGCTCTCGAATGGTCAATGCCATGCGATGTTCATCGCTGACGAAAAAGACTCCGTGAATGTTTTTGCTCGCAAGCGGGTCAGTTACGATTGTGAGATCTCGGTCATCGAGCGTCAGGAGAGTTCTGCCAAGGTTGTCTTTGAGAAGATGCAAGAGCGATTTGGGCCGACGATCAGCATGCTCGTGGGACTGCCCGACTTTAGGCTGGTCCGATTGGCTCCAGGCCAAGGAGTCTGGGTGCGAGGCTTTGCCCAAGCCATCCCGGTGCAAGGGTTTTAGGTGCCTGAAGCACCCGTGCCCAAGCGATTGCCGATTCGAATCGGGGTGTGCTCTGGCGCACAGGATGATTTCGGAGAAATCATCGACACTGTCGTTTAACCCGCAGCCAACGGCGAGGAATTTAATCAAGCCCCCTACGATCCTGCGTTTGGGGCAAAAAGCAGAAGTGCGCACCCCGGCGTCTCGCTATTCACTAGTGGATGCAAACAACTTGCAATGGAGAACGTCACCAGTCGTCAGTTGGTGACGAAAAAACAAAAGAACGAGAACGACTTTCGAGCCCCGAGTCCGCCGAAATCAGCAACCCTCGAACAACGCTTGCCGTTCGAGTACATTGGATTGACCGTACAAGCGGCTCGTTTATTGGCGCAACAGCAAGGTCGCCAGTTTCGAATTGGCCGGGAGGACGGCGAAGCTTACCCGATCACCGCCAATGCTTGTGATGGTCGAATTACGGCTTGCGTGAATGATGGAATAGTTTCTTCAATTTTCGTCGAATGACATCGGGATTGATTGAGAGCTAAACGCAGCGGTTAAATCTGTACAACCCATTCGGGTCAAGCTGTTCGTTTCCGGGCACCCTGTGACAATCATATTTGCTTTACGCGCGTTGCTAAACGCCCCGGCGCTCGATGACGGAATTGATCCCATCATGCAGCCCGTTATTGCTCACGATGTCGCGTTGCAAATTGACCCAATTACGCTGCAAGACATCGAACAAGTCTACTTCCGCTGGGGCATTAAAAACGAGAAAGTGCTTGGCCATGCGTCTGTACGATTGGGGCTTAGCAAAACTCCAGCACGGTTCATGAATATTCTTGGCAATGTAGAGAGTGGAATCTCCGACGACCTTCTAGTTCTAGTAAAATCAACCGACGGATCTATTGGCCTGAGGGTTTCGAGAGTGCAGAAGATTCGATACAAAATATTACAGTAGGATGGGTTATCGGGTAAGGATGCCCGTTTCCGGGCATCCTTACCACAACACCTAGCGACTCACCCCTCCACCAACACCTTCGCCAATCCTGCCGCCCTGGCAAAATCCTCCTCGGTGACCTAGGAATTGAGAATGGAAAATTGAGAATGGAGAATTATTAAGAACCCGCCGACTCGCATGGATTTCAATTCTCAATTCTCAATTCTCAATTCAGTTAGTAGATTGGCGTTCTTCCAAACCTTCGCCGTGTTGGCCGCAGATTGTCGTGGATTTCTCCGAAATCCAACGCCGGACCTCGGAGAGATCCGCGACAATTGCCAAAGATTTCGAAGGCTTGGTCCTGGATCGAACGCAGCTCGGGAAAGATCGGGCAACTGCGAATCCCGCGGCCTTCGTGGTGCTCGACCTTTGGCACCGGGATACTCATCCGATTCAGCTCCCAATCGATGTCGTCCGATTGCAGCGACCGTGTTTTCCAGGGTGTGTGACCCTTTTAGGGAAACCGATGCGTGAAACTTGAGTCGTCCCTTGCAGCATTCATTACAGCGATCACGATGATCTGATCGTTTTCTACCACGAAATGAATGATGTAGGAGAATCGTTTGATCAAGCAGGGGCGTAGTCCATTGGCGGCTATCGAGAACAGCCATGGGTTTTCCAAGATACGATAAATCGCTGCTACGTATTCAGCCAGGAATTGATCTCCCAAGCCGATTTGCTTCTTGTCATACCAGAGGGATGCTTCCACTAGGTCGTCTTCGACCTGCGGGCGTACAACAAGTCTCCACATTACCGGCGACTCTTCACACGTCGCATGATCTCCTCATGGGAAATCGCTGAACCAGGATTTTCGCGATGCTCGGATAGTCTACGATCTAGTTCGGCTTGTTGAAGAGCACTTGGCGACACATCAGCATCCTGTGGTAATGTGTCCCAGATAGCAGACACTAACCGTAAGCGAACATCGATCGGAAGCGTAGCAATCTCCAAAATGGTTTGTTCTACATTCATTGTAAAGCATCCTTCCGTCGCAATTTGAGTCCGGACTGAGTTAGTCCATTCGATCTTCCGTTTTAACGCTGAGTTTATGGTCACGTCCAGATCCTTGAAAGTCAAGGTATTGACTCGTACTAGCCCCAGCAACTGCTTGGTTGTTCGCTTGAAGCTAACGTAGATCTGTACCTTTCCAACTCCCCTTAAAACATTGGGAAAACATGAAAAAGTTCGGTTCCTGTCCTCTCCGCTCAAAAACCCTGGTTTTCCCAGGGTTTTTCGCGTTTTTGGCCAGTTCCTTTGGCCGTCTGTAGCGCCCATGCAACTCGGTGCATGGCGTCGTGCGGCGTCGCATTTCGCGTCGCGCTGCCCAAATCGAGTCGTTTTTCGCGTCGCGCGAGTCGTCAAAACACTGGGGTTTTGAATGTCCCCTCTCTGGCACCGATTAACGTCGGTGGAGGCGGTAGGATTCGAACTAGGTGCGCGATGTTTTGAAGCGTGGGGGCGGTGAGAATAGGCCGAAGCACGCTATCACCCAATCTGGAAATTGCCCCATCGAAGAGTACTCAATTGCCCTGGTGCTCCGATCGCTTGAGGGCAATCTCGATGCCGTTCCCGCACAAAATCGACTGCAGCGCTTTGTCGCGGTATCATGACCCTGAGTTGAGTTGAACATTCTGTTACTGTAGCCTAAGTTCATCGGAATGATCTTTACCCCAGCACTCGTTGGGGGAGAATCTATAGTTCGTCTTCTAAAGGTCGCACCTTTGAATCGGAGTTCAACGTGCCTCATGCTGCACGAGCAATCGTAATTGGATCGGGAATCGCTGGACTCAGTGCCGCGATTGCATTGCTTAAAGCTGGCTGCGAAGTTGCGTTGTACGAACGGTCCGCAGTTCTCACTGAAGTTGGAGCGGGGATAAGTCTTTGGTCCAACGCTTTGCGATCGCTTGATAAGATTGGTGCTGGCGAGGCTGTAAGAAAGCACATCGAACCTTTACGAACAAGCGAATTTAGGGGAAAAGAAGGTCGTGTCGTTGCTGTGTCGTTTCCCGCCTCCGCTCTTGAGGAAGCTTTGGGAAGTCATCCCGTTATCGGCATGATACACAGAGCTCGATTGGTCGAATCGCTCGCCAGTTGTCTTCCTCTGGGCGTAGCGGGGTATGGTTACGAAGCGATTTCGATCCGAGACAAAGGGTCTCAAGTAGAGGTCGAATTCGCAAACGGGCACAGTGACGTTGCTGATGTTTTGATCGGAGCAGATGGGATTCACTCAAGAACTCGATCGCTTCTCTGGAATGAACCACCACCAAGATACTCGGGCTACACGTGCTTTCGAGGAATTACCGAGGCTCCTGCGTGTATCGAATCTGGGTATTTGGGTGAATGGTGGGGGCGTGGTCGTCGGGTCGGAATTACGACTTTGAAAGAACGTAAGGTGTACTGGTGGGCGACCGTCAACGTACCTCAAGGCACGCGAGCGTCGGATAAACGAGACAGGCTATGCAATGAATTCCGTACGTGGGCAGAACCTGTACCTGAGCTATTTAGAACGACACCGGAGGATGCGATCATTCAAAATGACGTTATTGATCGGAGGCCATCAAGGAATTGGTATCGCGGGAATTGTCTTCTTATCGGCGATGCAGCACATCCTGTCACTCCGAATCTTGGTCAAGGTGGCTGTATGGCCATCGAAGACGCATCCTGCTTGCTCCATCTTTTTTCAATGCAGTTGCCAGTAGACAAACTGCTTCCTCGATTTCTAGAGCTGCGAAAGAAAAGAGTGGCAGCAATCAATCTGGATTCGTATCGACTTGGAAAGGTCGGACAATGGAGCGGTAGTGTTGCGTGCTGGATTCGAGATAACACGGCTAGGAGTTTACTGCCGATCTTCGGACCAAGTATGCTAATCAAGCACAGCCGTAACGTAGATCGTTTCTTAGTCGAATAGGCCAAGACTATGAGATGCGAAGACAAATACCCAAACGCAAGACGAAATCGGATAAGGACTCCCGTCTCCTGCCCCCTCCTCACGCCACCTAACGCGCACCCCTACACCATCAGCTTCGCCACGCCAGCGGCTTTGGCGAAATCCTCCTCGGTCACCAGCAAGTAACTCCGCTGGGCGATGCGTGGTGAGTTGCCAAGCCAAGAGCAAACCACATGCAACGGGAACTCGCGTTGGAGTTCCGTTTGCCGGCTGGCCCGCATCGAATGGAACAATCGTGGCCAACCCGAGACGCCGGCGCGGCGCAGCAGTCGCGTCATCTCGCTGCGTAGGTTGGCATTCTTCCAGCCCATCGCCGTGTTGGCCGCCGCTCGGTACTGCGGAGCCGCGACCACGTATTCGCTCTTGTCGCCAAAGATCTCGAAAG
>Ga0082207_1000092_pt1 | contig 54563 bp, 39 predicted proteins | sample LakMenEpi10Aug09_FD_71540 | JGI IMG/M metagenome (GOLD analysis project Ga0082207, IMG submission 71540) | reverse complement strand
GTTCTTACGTGTTACTCACCCGTCCGCCACTAAATCCCTAAGGATTCCGTTCGACTTGCATGTGTTAAGCAGACCGCCAGCGTTCATCCTGAGCCAGGATCAAACTCTCCGTTTTGAAGAATCTGTTAGCTCTTCTGTTGACTAATTTAATTAGTCATGTTATTTTTGAGTCATCAACTTTACAGTTGACTCCTCGTTTAGTTTTTTGACTAGGAGTTTGTAAATTCGACTTTCAAACGTATTCTTTTTTCTAGGTTCGGCGCGCTCTCGTCGCTTTCGTTTCTCAAGCGCATTTACTAATTTATCTAATCTGCTCTGGTTTGTCAAGCTTTTTTTGAGGTTTTTTTGTTTTTTTTTTGAAATCCTTGTACCATCAGACTTTCAGACGATTGCTTCTTTCAATATTTATATGGAAAGGATGGAAATTTTTTTGAGACTGGTTTTGGCAGTTGACTTTTATAAGAAATGGTAGGGGGGTAGAGCATCCCCAAGGCTTAACTGCCAATGGTGGGACTGGCTTTGCCATTGGTTGAATTGGTCTTGTAGTTGGAGGGTTTGGGTTTGGTCAATCAATATATAGATGCGTTCTCGGTTGGGTTGGCTGTCGGCGAAACGGTTTTCTGGATAGGTTTGGCTAATGGTGCCAACTAGCTCTTGCCATTCTTGGGCTTGTTGCTGTTGATATTCCAGTTGACGCTGATGGAATTGTTTTTTGCCTAAGAAGTAGTCTCGCCCTCTCTGGGGGGACGAGTTTATGGAGTTGGGTTGAGTAAGAACTGGGGTGGGTTCGAGAGGAATTCCCTGTAAACAATACTCGGTCTTATGTTGGAATTGCTCTAGTTTTTGCAAGTAGTCCTGTTGATGTAGGGCTAAATGCTCGGAAAGTGCTATGTCAGAAGGAAAACAAATGCCAAAGCGTAGCGGTAAGAGGGTGGTTTGTTCGAAAACGGAACGGATAATTTGATCATGAATTAAAATAGCTTGTATTAATTGTTCATCGGTATCTGGGAGGTCTTGAGCTTTTAAATCAGTTTCTACCAAGGCGGATAATCCTTGAAAATTGATAATTTCTAAACAACCTCTGATCCCAGAAGAAAGTTTAAGGGGTGATATGGGTGTTTTGAAAAAAGCATAAGTGTACATTTGAGTCACCAGTTATGAGTGTAAAAGTTTCATTTGAAAGCTAATGACTATAAATTAAGTCTTAACTGTTTCAGGACTTACGCACAAGACCAAAGAAACCGGGTTTCTGACCCTGATTTTGCGGATGAAATCGGTGAGTTCTCGTTCATAAACCCGGTTTGTGCGTAAGTCCGATGTTTAAGAATCCTTGATGATTAGAAATGACTTAAAACTGATTTTTTACTGATGACTGATTGGGAATCCATTCAAAATCAAAGCTGAGTTGGGCAAATCCAGATTTCCAAGGAATAGATAGTGTTAAATTTTCATGGGAATTACCCCAATCTATTTTGACTCCTTTGATCCAACTTTTAAGTTCAGGAGTGGTTTCTAATAAATTAATGATTTGCATTTTTAAAAATTCTAGTGATTGAGGAAATCGACACCATTCATGGTCATCTGACTGGATAATCGAGTTAGAGATAAGGAGATTTATGTCAAATTTCAGAGGTTGGCTGCTGGCAATATCTACTTCCCAAGAATCGTTTAGAAATTCGGCATTTAAAACTGCTAATAATCTCAAGTGTCCGGTTTGCCAAACCAATCCAGGTTGCAGGACTTTGGCTTTAATTCCACTAATAAGTTGCATAATATTATAACTGCTTTTAACCATCTGCCATAGCAATCTTAGGGATAATTCTGTTAGTGGTATTTCAGGTTGAAGACGCATCAAACTGGAAGGAGATTGGGGACTGTAAATAATATCAACTAATTCATCTGCAATTTCAATTAAGTCGATTAAAGAGGAATGTTCGGCTTGAAGATCAAGATTTGAAATGGGTTCGGCAGAAAGGTTCAGATTATAGGATTGTTTTTGTTGTTTAAGCCAGTGTAAACCATGATTTTGGATTTGGTTTTGAATATAAGGTTCAATGATTCCTGGGTCAGTTAGTCGAATTTGTGTTTTGAATAAAGACGCCTGAGAAACGGAAGCTAGGATCGAATATTCAACATTTTGAATGGGTGTATGGATAAAAAGTTCTTCGTCTTTTTGGTCATTTTCTAGCGAATAATAAAAGGGACTGACTTCTGATGTTTCAGGGTCAGCAATAAATTGAAATCCCATCTTTATGTGGATTTGACTTGATTCCCATTGACTTTTTGGATAAATAATTTCAGTGTTGATGGGATCATTAAAAAAATTAATTTGATTAAAACTATCTTGAAGGTTATGGGTAATTTGTGTTAATAAAGATTGAACTTCTAAAGGATGTTGACATAGGGAACAGTCATTAGATTGAACATAGGCTTCAGTCGGAATCAAGGGAGGAGGAAAAAAACTGGTTGCCAGATCGATTGAACTCTCTAGATTTTCTGTTTTAATAATTAAACTGGCAACTAATCTTAATTTTCCAGGTGTCCAATCTTGATTAGGTAATAAAATTTCAGCATTAATTCCGGTTAAAAGTCGCATAAATTGATAGGAAGTCTGGGATAAATTCCATAATAATTGAGGAACTAATGTATTAAGAAATAAAATAACTGGGGGCTGGAGCAGGGGAGCAGGGGAAGTAAAATATTCCCCATTCGTAATTCGTAATTCGCAATTCGTAATTCCCCTATAAGCTGTTAATACTTCAGAAACTTCTTCTATAACATAAGGAATGAGGTTTTCAGGGGTTTGGGGTAAATTGCTTGGCCAGGCTCCATTAGGAGATCGCAAATGAGCAAGAATTTGAATCAATTCTTGCATGGCTTGGACTAAATTAGCGGGAATTTCAGGAGAGTTAGAGATAGAATTAAAGGAAACTAAATCAATAAATTTAATTAGGGTTTGATCGAGAAAATCATCTAGGTTTTGAGGTTGGGTTGTTGATGATTTTTCAATAGTATTTATTGTGATTTCTACGGAATCAATTGATTCTATTAATGGATTGTTATTCATAGGTCTTGCTCAAGATTAATAGATTTTACAAAGTGTAAGTCACCCTGGGGTTCGGAAGCGGTGAGAATTGCTAAACCTGTTTTTCCCCAAGAGGTTATGGCTTGAGGATGAACAGGGCCAAGATAATCTCCTAACAATTTTCCTTCTAAATTAAAGAAGGTATATTTTCCCTCTTTATCTACTATAACATATCCCCAGGAGGTAGCGCAAGCGATGGTGGGCGGAGAGTTTAAGGAGATGCGAATAATACTTAAGGGCTTTAGGTGTAAAAGAATAAGCTGAGGTTGATCATCGCATCCAATACCCAATACAGTATAGGGTTGAGGAGTGGGAATGATTTGTTTTAAAGGAATGAATAATTTAAGGTTGCCAATGGGGGTTCCTCGGCGGGTATAAACCCTGAGCAACGTGCAGTTTTTTTGTTTGAAGTTTAGCCAAACTCCGAGTAAATATCTACGGTCTAAAAATATAAGTTCTGGAATTTGAGGAACAGAAAGAGATAATTTTTTAATAAGTTTTAAAGCGGGAGAACCCTGTTTATCCGTAAGGGAATAAAATCGTAATTGTCCCGAAAAAGCTAAAGCCATATAATGACTCTTTGGTTCAATGGCAACTCTATATAATAAATCTTTATGTGAAGCTATATTTAAAGGATTTAAAGGATGGTTTTTTTCTGCTTTAACTTGATTAGAGTCTTGTGATTCTTGATCATAAGATGTATGAGATTGAATCGCACTTAAATTCAATAAGGATTTAGGATTGTCTTGAAAATTAGTCGCATAATAAATTTTATTTTTGGTCATCACACAACACCCATTTCTCATCATTTGCATGGCTAAAATCGGTTCTGGGAAATGAATTGGATTTTGAGCAATAACCTGAGTTTCTTCAGGAGGGGGAGAAGACCAAATTTTTAATGTTTGACCAAACGCTGTATAAAGATAGGGAAAATTAGTAATACAATTTAGGGGGAATTTGGAATTTCCAACGGAATATAATGGAATAGAATGATCAACTGATAAAGTTAGATTAGAAATCTGAGCTTTGGAGAATTGTTCGTCTTCGGGGGAATCAGGAAATTTCCCCAAAATAATAGAGTTAGCTAGACTTTGAATTTGAGGATTAACTATGGCTGTTTGCAATGCTTCTGCCATCTCTGCTGCGGTTTTATAGCGACGGGCTGGGAGTTTTTCTAAGGCTTTTTGAATGATTGTTTGTAGGGCTTCAGGAATCTCTGTAGACATCTCTAACCGCTGATTTAAGTGGGCTGACATCAACTCACCGGGTAACCCATGAAAGGGGCGATCGCCCACCAATAGTTCAAATAAGACAACCCCCACCGCATAAATATCTGATCGAGGAGAATAAATACCATAAAATCTTTCTGGAGCCATGTAAGCAGGAGATCCTCCAGTAAAAGTGGGGGGCTTTTCTGAAGAGGACAGTTTTCCAGCTATGGGAAGACGGCGAGCAATGCCAAAGTCTGATAATTTTGGATGCCACCCTTGGGATTTGAGGGTGAGTAGGATATTTTCAGGTTTAATATCACAGTGAATAATACCCCGTTGATGGGCGTAGTCTAAACCCTCTAAAACGCCGATGATCAAGTTTAATGCTTCTTGTAGACGTAGAGAATTCTGTTGTTCGACAAGATGACGAAGTGTTCCTCCTTCACAATATTCCATGACTAAATAGCGTCCGGTCTGGATGTGTTCAAGACCTAGACAAGCGGCAATATTAGGATGTTGTAGACTGATAATAAACCATAGTTCTTGTAAAAATTGGTGAGTAGGGGCGCTTTGATGACTCAGTTCCTTCAGAGCTACGAGTTTTCCAGTACGGCGATCGCTGGCACAGTAAACCTTACCAAACTGGCCTTGTCCTACTAACCCTAAAATTCGGTATCGAGAAGCCTGCATGGTGTGTTTTAGACCGCCTCGTTAATTCCCTATCCTATAGTATATGGGTATTACTGACAAATTAACCTTATCCAGTAACCAGGGGTGTTTATGTTTTCGACCGTTGAATCAGACTCTACAACACCAGTTACAGGGCCAGCCCCAACTAAAATCATTCAATCTCAAAATCAGTATCGCACTTGTCGGATCAAGGTGCCGGATTTGGAGCAACCTGTTCCCGCGGTTTGTGTTGATCAGGAATACTACAGTTTTTTTAAGGCGGTAGAGAATGCTGAGAAAACTTTAGAAATCGTTGCTAAACTGGGAAAGGTCGGAGACAGCACTGTCATTACTAAAACTCCAAAAGGTTATGCAATTTGGGTGCAAGAGCCTAATGCTCAACTTCATCGCTCTTAAGGCTTGAATTTGTTATGAAAATAACAGGGGAGATGAAAAACGAGCCTGTATAAGGATACTGAAACTGTTAATGTGCCAGAATAATGGGACGTTAATGTCCCTGAAATTTTGAATCTAACTGCTAACTTGTGCAATCTACATTTGATTCTCTAATCTAAACAAATGGCTAAAATACTTCGACTGGAACCGATTGCGGAAGAAATGGCAGTTCAGACTAATTCTAATTTGCTTTCGGCATTGATGACCAAGGAACTTCATGTTCTGAAAGAATGCGGGGGGCGGGGAATGTGTGCCACCTGTCATGTTTTTATTAAGGATGGCATGGATGGTTTATCTAAAGTCAGCCGCCGTGAACAAAGAACCTTAGAAGTGATTACAACGGCTAAACCTAATTCCCGTTTGGCCTGTCAAGCTCATGTTCTTGGGGAGGGTATTGTTGTTGAGTTACCCTCTGGGATGTATATTGATGCCATCGAAGATATAGAATCTTTAGTCGGGCGACGAGCAGAACAGGAACTTCTACATCCTATTACTGGGGAAGTGGTTGTGGAAACTGGAAAACTAATCACTCGATCAATTCTGAATCAATTGAAAGAAACTCGTTTACAAGTGGGCGAATATTTAGCTCGAACTCGGAATGCGAAAGATGAGTAATAAACAGTTATAGCAGGGAACAGGCTGCGTCGTGAGCTTGTCGAACGAGAACAGGGAACGCCGGATCTCGGAGGAAAAGACTTCACCGTCTAGCTTTGCTGCATCACTCTTTGTCCTAATAGGTCTGGCGACTGCTATATCAGTTATCAGTCAACAGTTATCAGTAGAAAATAATCTATTTTTACCTATAATTGAAATGAATTACAATACTTTATGCAAAAAAAGACCTTCATAAAATTCCTTTACTTTTAAGAGTTATAAACTTTTCCATTCGGTAATGTAGCTCCATGTAACTTTGCACCCTTAATTTCGGCATTGGCTAGAATTGCCCCCTTTAAAATTGCCCCTCTTAAATCAGCCCCGCTCAAATTAGCTCCCATTAAATTCGCATCGGCTAAGTTAGCATTACCCAGATGACTATTTCTTAAATCGGCATTAATTAGACAAGATTTACTCAAATTAGCAGAACTTAAATTACTGGCATTTAAGTTAGCATCCATTAATAAAGCACCTTCCAAGTTGGCTTCACTTAAATATGCCCCCGCTAAATTGATTCCCGTTAATAATTTTTGTCTTAAATCAATTCCGCCCAAATCCGCCCCACTCAAATTAATTCCACTTAAATGAGCACCATTTAAACAGACATTCCTCAGATAAGTTTTGCTCAAATTGGCTTTACTCAGATTAGCACGAGTTAAGTTAGCTTCATTGAGATCGGCTTCTAATAAAGTTGCAGAATTAAGAAAAGCATCGGTTAAATCAGCGTGTCTTAAATTAGTTTTTAACATTTGGGCCTTGGTTAAATCAGCCCCGGTGCAATTAGCTCCACTTAAATTAGCTCGGACAATAATAGCTTGAGTCAAATCTGCACCGGATAAATCTACATCTTTCAAATTAGCCTGGGTTAAATCCGTGTTTTTCAAGATCGCTTGATGGAGATTCGCCTTAATTAAATAGGCTTTAACTAAACAGGCTTGAGTCAAAATCGCTTGTATGAGAATTGCAGAACTAAAATCAGCGCCTTTGAGATTGCAATGATTCAGATCCGCCTCTTGCAAATTTGCCCAATTCAGGTGAGAGCCTTCGAGGTTAACCCGACTCAGGTTCGCTCCGGTTAGAATCGTGCCACTGAGACTGGCTCCACTGAGATTAGCCCCGGTTAAATTGGCTCCAGTCAAATTAGCCTTACTGAGATTAACTAGACTGAGATGGGCTTCGCTTAAGTCAGCATTACTTAAATCGACACCAATTAAATGCGGTCGATTTTGGGGTTCTCGAATATTAGCCAAACCCATAGTTGGTATGGTATTGGGTCGATAAGAATTGGTACTTAGAATCATACCTCGCAGACTTACGCCCTTAAAATCCCGTTCTCCATCTCCATATCGACTCAGCAGTTCAATCGCATCCATGGGTTAAACCTAATACGAATTATGAATTACGAATTAATATTCTCGTAATTTGTAACTCTTAATTTTTAATTCTTAATTAATTAATATTTCATGCCAGTGATTTCAGAATAGTGTCATGATCTTTCCCCTGATCTACTAAGGCTTCGACTGATTGTAAACGATTACTCAAACCGAGAATAAATTGGTTAGAATCTGCACCCATGGACTCACAGGTTGTTTGAACACAATGGAGGTCTCGTCCGGTTAATCGACTAAAAAAGGAGCTAAAAATTCCAGCTTCCAAAAAACAAACAGGTCGGTTCCAGTCCTTAGCAACACTAGCAAAGGGGGAATTTTTGGTAATCAAGATCAAAAATCCGGTGTTAGTATATTGGGCATCCAAATCAAATGTTCCCCAACCATGGGTTTTCCAACATTGTTGTAAACATTGAATGAATTCGATCATTTCCATTTGCGCCACAGTTTTGTCATAATATTCGCTGATTTCTTCACAAAAACGGACATAAAAATTTTTTCCCCACCAGCGACCACAATTGAATAAGACTAAGCGGGTGGCTTGACCTGTTTCTTGTTCTAATCCGGTATAAATTGCTTCAAGGAAGGTTGAGGGAAGACCTAGTAAACGACCTCCGAGGCGATTTTCTAGTAAGCCCAATTCCAGATCCCCTTTCACATAAGCATCATAAGCAAAATAGTTGCCCGGAAGTTGAGGTTTAATTAGTAAATTGTTGATTTCAATCATGATTTAAACAGGTGATATTGACGGTTGATAGTTAACCGAATCGCGGTTGTGATGAACAGATATTTTTTTACCAGGGTTTCCATAAAAGTGCTAATCAGAATCAATTAACTCTTTTTTATTCAAGGTTTTAGCAAGTAACTTTTAACTTGTTCTAGGAATGGTTGGATAAAAACCATTGCCTTTGCCGAGAGCAATTCATTTAAACGGGTATTAAGCAATTGGTAGACTTGAGTATCAATTGCTTGGGTATTATGGGCTTGAACTATACCTGATAACCAATCAATCACCCGTCGCTGAAGGTATTCTGAATCATTTAATAACATCGCCATTGCACTATGGCGCAAAATCAGAATCCATTGTTGTAAAACCTGTTCTAAGCGTTCTTGTTTTTCCTGGGGAAATATAACTGAAATTTGATCGGCAACAGGCTGAAAAATCACCACTTCTCGATCACGAAGAAATTCATAAATTTTTAATCGTTGGGCTAAAGTTTCTGAATAGCTCTTAAAACCCAGCAATTCTTCGGTTTGAAGATAGCGATTTTCCGCTTTGACTAATAATTGATTTAATTCAGCTTGCATAGTAATCAGTAATCAGTAATCAGTAATCAGTAATCAGTGTAAGAATTGAGTAATGGGTAATGAGTAATGGGTAATGGGTTTAAGAATTGATTGTTTACCTATTGCCGATTACCTACTACCCATTGCCTGTTTCTTTACCCATTACCCATTACCTGTTAAAATAAACCCATTAAATCGTCGATGGTAACATCAAGTTGATCCGGGGTATTAGAAGCAGCAGCAGGTATAATCGGCATAACTCCGACCTGGGGAACTCCTTCCCAATCAATCCGTTGAAAAAAATCAGCGACGGATAGGGTTAAATTGGACTGTGATGAAGTAGTCGGATGACTCTTTTCTACCCTCGCGGGTGTACCTAACCAGTTAAGATTACTGAAAAAGTCTTGAACAGATTCACTGAGCCAACCCGGGGGATTATTCATCGCAAGACCGCTCCATCCTGTAATTTTCGCTGAATATCCCTGGCGGTGGCTCCTTCATTCAGCCAAAAACCCGCAGCATCAATCCGGTCTGGGTTTCCCAAAAGAAACTTACAATAGGTTTCTCCCATGGAATAACATTGCAGTTCGATACAACTTAGGCTTTTTTTAACCAGATTACTAAAAAATCCAGCAAATAATCCAGCATAGATATGACAAACGGGTTTGCCCACATCGCCTAAAGTCCGGGCAACGGCTGAGTCAAATAGGTTAATAAAGATACAGCCATGTTTGCGATCGCTCATGTCCACTTCCCAGCGTCCCCAACCTTGGGCAGTAAAAGGCCACCACCAAGTTTCTAGGAGAAACATCAGGTTAGACTGTCGAATACTTTGGCCATATTCGGCCTCATACCACTGCTGGAAAAAGATAGCATCCTTAACGCCCCATTCTTTGCCAATGGTATACATGATTACCGAGGAGGCGCTACCGACTTCTTCCTCTAATCCTTCGACCAAACCGATGATAAAATCTTCACTGGTAAAGATATTTCGCATTTGATTCCAGTCTGTGACCGTACCCATAGACGGATCAAAGCTGAAAAAATCTTGAAATCGATAATGATTATGGGCTTTAGGATTACTTATTTTGAGTTTGGATTGATGCTCAACAGGATGTTGAGGGGCGGTGCTTGAAGCCATTAGCTGCATACTCCTTTTTAATCGACAGGGTTTAAAACTGGGGTCAAATTTCTCAACCTAGGACTGACAAATAGTAGGGAACACCGGAATAGGGAACATCGGAACAGGGGTATACCTTTTGCCTCTTGCTCCTTTCTTCAGTAGATTCAAATTATAGGGGATTAATTCTCCTAGCGGATGTTCTGAGTCAGTTTGATTAATGCACCTGTTGTATCTAATTTAACTCGATTCTTTGCCATGAAGCACTAGATTTTTTGAGACTCACTGACAGATAGGGAAATCAACACCACTTTTGAGGGGAGTGGGTATCAGATTTTGGAATTGATTTTTGTTTAACTTACACCGCCTACTTACTGATCTTTTGGTTGTAAGTCGGTCAGGAATTTTCCCTTAAACCAAGCGTAGGTGAGAAGGATAGTAAAGACTGTGTGAAGTGTCGCAGCCAACCACAACAATCTCCCAACCCATTCACCTCTGATTCCCAAATAAATAAGGTAGATTGCTATCAAGATATTGTAGGTGAGCATCCCCAGAACTACTTGATCGGAACTGTCAATATCGTGCGATCGCGGATAACAAGCCAATCCCAAAGCAAACAAACCAAAGCTAGCTACCCGACTTACCACAGTCCCGATACCAGAAACCCCATCCCCTAGCAACAACATAGCGACATCCGAAGGAGCGATGATTAGGGCTAAACCCGTGAGTATTTCGAGAGCAGATGCTAGACCGAGCAGCTTTTTGATCATGATTTTTCTTGCTGATTAACGACTTGCAATACCAGAGGTAATTTTCTCCATCACCTGATCAACCGTAAAACTGGCAGCTTTTTGACGTGGGGGAAACTCTTGGAAAGTGGCGATAAATTTGGCAACGATAGGCTGGGCCGCCAATACTAAAGGAATGTGATCAAACATCCAATCCCAATAGGTATTTGAGGTAATATCTGCACGCTCATAGGGATCGGTACGGAGATTAAACAGTTTTGGAACTCGCAACGTGACCAAAGGTTCGGCCCAGATTTGGCAAGTGCCTTTTACCCGTTGCTCCATGAAAACCGTCTTCCAGTGGTCATAACGCAATGCCATCAGGTCGCCATCATCACTAAAGTAAAAGTATTCGACTCGTGGGCTTTTGTCCACCTCGCCTTTGAGGTAAGGCACAAGGTTATAGCCATCCAGATGTACCTTGAAGGTTTTATTACCCGCCTGATAGCCTGTGAGTAATTTTTCCTTAATATCTGGATCACCTGCCATCGCCACAAAAGTTGGCAACCAGTCCAGATGACTCACAATTTCATTCGAGACACTACCCGGCTCAATTACACCGGGCCAGCGCACCAATTTGGGTACACGGAATGCGCCTTCCCAATTAGTATTTTTTTCACTCCGAAAAGGGGTCATCCCGGCATCAGGCCAGGAGTTGATATGGGGGCCGTTATCGGTGCTATACATGACAAACGTATTATCAGTGATACCGAGGGCATCGAGATAATTGAGCAATTCCCCAACGCACTTGTCATGGTCAATCATAACGTCGTGGTATTCTGACTGCCAGCGTCCCGACTGCCCTACACTCTCAGGCTTGGGATGGGTACGGAAGTGCATGTGGGTCGTATTAAACCAGAGAAGGAAGGGAATACCTGCCTTTACCTGACGATCGATAAAATCCTTGGCTTTGGCCAGCACTTCATCATCAATGGTTTCCATCCGCTTCTTGGTCAGCGCACCCGTATCGACAATGGTTTGAGTCCCGTCTGGGTTGGCTTTACAGTCGAGGACACCGCGCGGGCCAAACATTTTCTTGTAATTAGGAAAATCTGCGGCCGGGGGATAGTCTCGTAATTCCGGTTCTTCTTCTGCGTTGAGGTGATAGAGATTACCAAAAAATTCGTCGAAGCCGTGGTTGGTGGGCAGCATTTCGTCTTTATCGCCCAGGTGGTTTTTGCCAAATTGTCCGGTGGCGTAACCCAAGGGCTTCAGGAGTTCGGCAATAGTCGGATCTTCAGCACGCATTCCTAGATTAGCTCCAGGCATCCCGACTTTACTTAAGCCCGTGCGAAAAACACATTGGCCTGTGATAAATGCCGAGCGCCCGGCTGTACAACTCTGCTCGGCGTAGGAGTCGGTAAATAGCATCCCCTCTTTGGCAATCCGATCAATATTAGGGGTTTTATAGCCCATCAAACCGTGAGTATAACAACTGATGTTGGATTGACCAATATCATCACCCCAAATGATGACAATGTTTGGTTTTTTATCGGTCATTTTTAGTTGCTCCTTGGATCTAGAATTGTATTGATATGGTAATCGCCTTTAATTTTATCGGAGTTTCAAAATTTCAGGCACAATTTGAACAACAATGATATTGGTTGAACCTGTCACCATAAATTGAACACCATTCTGAAATACTTCTACATTATCCTGGTATTTTAGAGGTAATGTCATAGGAAATTTGCAATCTTAATATATTGACATAATTACTAAAATGTGTATAACAACAATACTGACCAGAATATTGATATCTAATGAGTAAAAGGCTAACAAATTGCCCTGAATTAGTCTATCAACGGCTTCTGTTTTAACCAACCAAAAATTTGAGAAACCGTTAAATTAATATCAATTGATTCTAAAATGGGTAACTTTTCTGCTGAATCAATCTTATAATTCTTCAAAATTTGATTGGGTTGAAATACAAAAATTGATCGTTCATCTGGATCAATTAACCATCCCAATTTACAACCATATTCTAAACAATGCAGAATATTATCGATGACTTTTGTTAATTTTTGATTGGGTGATAAAATCTCAATAGTCCAGTCAGGGAAAGAATCAAATTGATTAGCAATTTCTTCTTCTGGGGTTAGGGGTATTCTATTCCATAAAAAGACAGCAATATCAGGTACAACAGAACGCCCGCCAAAAGTACAACGGAGTTCCGGCAAAGCATAAGCAATTTTAGAAGGTTCTGCTATTTGGTTGATCGTTTCACAGAATTTATATTGTAGTTTACTATGTTGTCCTTGAGGCATTGGTTTTTGTCTGATTTTACCATCAATATATTCCCAAGCAGGAGATTCATCAATATAATATTGTTGAAGAAAAGATTCTAGACTTAAGGATTTAAGTTGGGTGGTAGTCATGGCAAATCTAAGGTATTATTTTACATTTTATAGCAGTTTTAAGATATTATCGGATATTCTGATGTTCTAACAATAGTGGGAATACCAAAACCAAAAGCAATTAACGAGAGACAGGTGCGTATCCAAGCCATTAAGGTGCGATCAGCGGCGGCTCGACTGCGGTATTTAGCCATTTCGGTACGATCTGTGGCTAATTCATCATTAGAAAGATGTTTAGGGGGTTCTGAATATCAGTAATAAAGGATATTGCATAACTTTAAAAGCTTACTTTTTGTGATGATTTGTAGCTATAAAAGATGCGCGATCGCAATTTAACAAAAACTTAACTAAAAATCCTGTCCCCTCCCCTTACCAAGAGGAGGGTTAGGGTAGGGTTTTATTATGTTTTAGAAGCAGAAACAGTAGTTTCTTTTTCGGAATTTGATCCCTGAGTTCCTAACTGAATTAACTCGATTTTATAACCATCGGGATCTTCCACAAAGGCAATTACAGTGTTTCCATGTTTCATTGGGCCGGGTTCACGGGTAATTTTACCGCCTGCTGCTCTAATTTGTTCACAAGTGGCGTAAATATCATCAACACCGAGGGCTATATGACCATAACCTGTACCAATTTCATATTGTTCGACGCCCCAGTTATAGGTTAACTCAATCACGCTATGATCGGATTCATCACCATAACCGACAAAGGCTAAGGTAAATTCACCCCCTGGATAGTCTTTCTGGCGCAGTAGTTTCATTCCTAAAATATCACAGTAAAATTTTAAGGAATGGTCTAGGTTTCCCACCCGTAACATTGTGTGAAGTAGTCTCATTGTTGTTTTTTTTGGTGATGTATTTATATTAATATAACCCATTAAATCGTAGTAAGCCCTTTAGGGCTTTCTCATAGAAAGAGAGTCCTAAAGGACTCACTACTATGCGCCCATTCCTGAATATTGTTTTAATCCCCGTTTCCATAGCCAACGGTTGATAATTAAAAACAAAATTCCCCAAAAGAACATGATCAATAAACCTCGAAATAAATCAACGGGAAATCCCACAATAATAGAAGCGGGAAAATAAATTAGGTAGGGAAAGGGAGTCCATAATGTTATTTCCCGAATTAAGGGAGGAAAGACTGTTAAAGGGGCAATTATTCCTGATAAAAATATATAGGGTAAATACCAAATTTTTTCAATAGCACTGGCTCTTTCTATCCAAAATGACAATAAAGCAAAGGTATATTGAATAATAAACCGTAGCATAAAAGCTAAAATTAATACTAATAAAAATAATAAGGTTTGTCCTAAACTGGGTATCCAAAAAGATTCAGGATAGAGGGCAAAAAATAAAAGAATTAGCCCAACAATAAAGGGAAAACGGGCAAATCGTTCGGCAATATGGCTAAGAAAATGATGCCAAACTGGATCAATGGGTTGTAATAATCGAGGGGAAAGTTTTCCTTGAATTACTTCTTTTTCAAACTCCCAAATTACCCAAACTACATTACTTTGTCGGACAATAAAAGCAGCCAAAAAATATCGAGCAAATTCAATAGAAGTGAGTCCAATATTACCTGTTTCGGAGGCTTTTATCCAAATTCCCATTAAAATAAAAGGTAAGGAGCCAGACAATACCCAGAAAAATAATTCGGCTCGATATTCAACCATATAAGCATAGTAGGTTGATAGGAAAGTTCGAGCTATTTTTAAAATATGTTTCATAATATTATTCAATTAAAATTATTTTTTTGACGAAAAGTTCTGAAGTTTTATCTATTTTTAACATTTGTTTTAATTTTGACCATTGTTGTCTTCTATTTAAAAGAGAGGATATTAATAATTTCCAGCCTTGAGCAGAAAACAAAGATTTTGAGGAAAAACAAATAGCGTTTTTAACTTTAGCTCTTTTTAATGCCACCAGACTCCAATGCAGTTTCAGATAATCCCTAATATGTTCAAGTCTAGGGAGTTGGATCTGATATTTTTGATTAACCAATTTATAGATTTTTTCCTTAATTAAAATATTAGTATCTAATCGCTTTTTTAGGGATATTTTTTGATTAAAAGCTCCTGGCCAAATTGTACGATAGGCTAAACACTGATTAATAAAAATTGCATCTCCAAATTGAGAAATTTTAATCCAAGAATCAATATCATCACAATTAGTATCTAAACTCGAATCCCAGCCGCCGGATTTGATAAATGCTTCTTTGGAATAGGCAACTTGAATCGGGGTTCCAAATGGCACTTGTTCCAATAACATTCCATAGTGAATATCTTCCTGGGGAATATAATAAACTTTGCCAGGGCCGGTTAAACGAGTCCGACCTAATTCTTTACCATTCGGGTCTACTTGACTTGCTGACACCGAACAAATTACCGCCTGGGAGGATGAATTTTGATTGACTTTGTTTTGATAAGTTTTAATTGCTTTGCTCATTTCTTCAATGCAATTAACAGCCAAATAATCATCATCATCTACTGGTTTAATCCAGTCTCCAGAAGCGGCTCTAACTCCAGCATTCATTGTGGCAGAATGACCGAGATTACTGGGGTTACGATGATAAACTAAACGGTGATCTCCCTGTTGAATTAAGGAGGAAGATAAACTACGAACATAGTCTTCTGTTTGATCAGAGGAAGCATCATCAGCAACAACAACTTCACAAGGAATTGTTTGTTTCAATGCGGAATCAATTGCCCGTTTCAGTAAAGCAATGCGGTTATAGGTTGTAATCACGATGCTAAACTTCATCGGACTGCCTCGCTTAATGGTCTGCTAATTCTGTTATTATTAGCCTAACATATTTAGGGATCTCCTATATTGTTGTTTTTAGGATCGTCGGAGGCTGAATATTAAAAGCTCACAAAGTTTCCATGCAAACCGTAGGGAATATGATGTTTTAAGTGTAATCGAGCGATCGCACCTTTGCTCAAATCACGACTATCCAAAATCACAATCTCGGAACGATGATTTTGGGAATCATACACTACTGTTAACACCCATCCATCATCTTCGGCGATCGCATTTTTACGCGGTACAAATATAGGTTCACTGACAAATCCTGCGGGTGCTGCACTCCATAATTGACGCTGATTGGTGTTTAAATCTACTTTCAAAATCGCCTGTAAGGGGGCATTTATTTCGGCATCGTGGGCGGCTGCTAAATATAAATAACGATAGGGTCTACCGACATAATTCGGATGTAAAGTCGGAAATTCACAACAGCGAGATTCAATCAGTTGACGTTCTACTTTTTTTGTAGTTAAATTTAAAGAAAAACGCCATAATTGTCCCGGATCTAATAGACTAAAATCCGTTTCTCGATAATCTTGATTTGGGCTAATTTGGGATAGGGATTTATAACAAATAGAATCCACAAAAATAGTATCATCTTGTTCATAAGCATTGGCATGATGAAACACAAATCCCAAGGGCATTTCAAAATATTGAATTTTGCCATTTTTACCCCTGGGAATTACAATAATTTTAGTCGGTTTTTTGGTTTGAAAGTTAATACATTCTCCCGCACCCGATAATCCCAATAAATAGGGAATGGGATTAAACTGGACTGGATTTTGGAAGAAAATACAATAATTAGGAGTAATAGCAAAATCGTGAATAAAAGCAAATCCAGGTACAGAATGAACCTGTTTTCTGAGTAACTTTCCTTGAGTAGAAATTTCATAAATTGTAATGGTGGTTGATAACATCGGTTTAATCGAAAAATTGACTAAACAGGGTTCACCGCCATTCCATTCACAATTAGGATCAATTCGAGGATGGGCTGAAAAGGCATCTCCGGGTTCTAAAATTCCCTCTAAATTATCAATTCCAATGGTTTCTAAGGTATTTGCATCCAGATGATAGGGTTGGGCAGCTTCCCATAATGCTAATAGTTTTCCCGCCCAATAAATGACGCTTGTATTAGCAATATTTTTGATTTTTAAATCCATAAAATTTGCTAACCATCCCCCAGCTTTTTGGGTTCCAAATACACCTCGATAGAGAATTTTTCCGGCTTTTTGTTCTTCTAAATAACCTTGAGTTTTGACAAATTTATTACAATAGTGGGCAGTACCTTTGGTAAAGCGAATCGCAGAAATCATGCCATCACCATCAAAGGGATGACGAAAACTTTGTCCATTAATATCTAATAAGCCTGGGCCATTTCGATAGAGGGTTCCTTCTAGTTCAGTCGGAATTTCTCCTTCAATATCTTCAATCCAATAGTCGTATTCATTAGGTTGAGAAAGATATCCTTTTGCCCAATCTTGGGGACTATAGGATAAGGTTTTTGTGGAATTTTCTGGCTGAGAAATTATATTTTTCATGTCTCTTAATTAAGGATTTACGGTTAATTGATCAAGTTCTGAGGGTTGAATGCTGACCATTGGAGGTTCGATTTCTGCATTACTATTGGGCAACCAATGAATTAGGGGAATAGGTAATAAGCTACTTAGGTTAGTAATCATCACCAGTAACCATAATTGGTCAAAATTGGTTTCCGTAATTCCTAAATAATAGGTAAGGATACCACCTAATTGATAAGAAATTAAACCTGCTAAATTAGAAACCGACATTAATAGGGCAAATAATGTGGCTTCTACCCCGGGAGGACAGAGGCGAGCAGCTAATATCAAAACAGGCATATAGGCAATTTGTCCCATCACGGTTAGGATTAAACTATCCCCCAAACTAAACCAATGATCATCAATTCCTAGGGTTCGGTTGGTGTGGGTGACTAATAGTAACATGGTCATCCCTAATAAGGTGGAAATAATTGTTGACCAAAAAAAGATTGTCCGAAAAGGAACGGACTTAAAAAATCTTTGAAATAGCCAAATTCCGAGTAAGGAGGCAATACTTGTAACTAAACGAACTCGCCCTAAAAATTCGGGTTGAAATCCTAATTCATTAGTGGTAAAAAAGAAAAATGCAGAATCAGCCGTGGGTGTGGCTTGCCAAAGAAAAATAAAGGCTGTAGGCAACCAAATTGATTTTTGGGTGATGGCTTGACGCAGATTTTTAATTTGAGATTTAACCGTTTGCCAATTGGAGGGTTGACCCTGAAATTCTTCTGCAATTAATCCCGCCACCATGGAAGTAATTAAGGGAAAAGTTGCTGTAATTAAAAATATGGTTTGCGGGGGAAATTGCTCTAATAAAAACCCCCCTAAATAGGCGGTAATTAATCCGCCAATAGCCGACGCTCCCCAGGAAGCGGATTGCAGCGAACCAATATTATTAATTGATTCGTGACGGGCTCTTTCAACAACTAAGGAATCGACAATTACATCGCCAATGGCCACGGAAAGGGAACTCAAGGCAATCGCCCCCGTAGCGGCTAAAGGAGTATGAACAATTGTGGCCATAGCCACCCAGGATAAGGCCCCCAATATTCCTGATAGGATTAAATAGGGACGACGGCGATAACCGAAAATCGGCAGACCGTCGGAAATAAAGCCAAATAGGGGTTTAATAATCCAGGGAATCGCCACAATTCCCAGTAATATTGACACTTCCGCCGGACTCATTCCCAGTTCATCCTTGAGGAAAAAACTCACCCCTAAACGGGCCAGTCCTAAAATTCCCTGGACAAAGTACACCAGTAAAATGGCTATCAGTTCTGGGGTTGGCTCGTTGTCAAAAAATATGGTTTTCTTAAAGAATTGCTTGGTTTTGGCGATGCTTGTTGCAGTCATCAGGATTTTGTAAACAAAAATTAAGAAATATGAATATATTTATCATAACCTACGGATCTACACTCCTAATCAGTTAACAGTCATCAGTCATCAGTCATCAGTCATCAGTCATCAGTTAACAGTCATCAGTTAACAGTCATCTCTTTACTGTTAACTGACAACCGATAAATTTTACGGTGATAACTGATAACCCTTGCACTGATAACTGATAACTGTTTACTGATAACTGATTTACAGTACCCTTAAAATACTAGGAATACTGTCAATTTCATCAAAACCTTTAATTTCACTTAAAGCTTGATTAAAATTACCCTCCAAAACATTATGGGTAACTACAACAATTTCTGCTAAATTTTCATGAAATCCCGTTTGTACAATTGATTCTATACTGACATGATGCTGACCAAAACAAGTTCCTAATTTTCCAATTACCCCAGGAGAATCCTTGGTTAGAAATCGAGTATAAAAACGGGTGACTAAATCCTCCATCGGCGCAATTTTACAGTAATGTTGATGGGTACAATTCATCATTTCATGGGGAATAATCGGATTAACAACTTCTGCTTCTTGCATTTGTAAAACAGCAACAATATTTAAAATATCAGAAACTACCGCACTCGCCGTAGGCCCCGATCCGGCTCCTCTGCCAAAAAACATCACCTGTCCAATCGGTTCCCCTTCAACTAAAATGGCATTATAAACATCATTAATACTGGCTAAAGGATGGGATAAGGTCACTAAAGTCGGATGAACTCGAACCGATAATAAATCCTGATCGGGAGTCGCCTGGGGACTGCGGGATGCGATCGCTAATAACTTAATCACAAATCCCAATTTTTCCGCATAGGTGATATCCGTCGCCGTTACCTTTCTAATTCCTTCACAGTAAACCTGTTCTAACTTAATTCTGCCTCCAAAAGCTAGGGATGCCAGAATCGCAATTTTATCCCCCGCATCTAAGCCATCAATATCGGCGGTGGGGTCAGCTTCTGCATATCCTAACCGTTGAGCATCCGCTAAGACTTCGGAGAAATCTGCCCCTTCATTTTTCATCCGGGTCAAAATATAGTTAGTTGTGCCATTAATAATTCCGGTGACTGTTTGAATTCGATTCGCACCCAAGGATTGTTTTAACGGTTGAATCACCGGAATCCCACCCCCAACGGCGGCTTCTAACATCACATAAACCCCTTTTTTATTCGCCGCATCAAAAATTTCACTCCCATAACGGGAAATCACGGCTTTATTGGCGGTGACAATATGCTTGCCATTTTCAATCGCTTGGAGAATTAGCGATCGCGCTGGTTCCAAACCCCCGATTAATTCCACCACAATATCAATGGCTGGATCAATCACAATTGTTTCTAAATCCGTTGTCAGCATATCTTCTGGTATATTGACACTCCGGGGTTTAGAAAGCGATCGCACCCCCACCCGATGCAAACTTAATTCCGATAACAAGGGATGACGACCCTCCGGGTTGGACAGAATTTCAACCACTCCGGTTCCAACTGTTCCCAGTCCTAATAAACCAATTTTAAAAACCACGATTCTAAACCATCCCTAACGCAAGGCTACACTTCTCATTTTTACATTAGAGGTTGACAATCTTGATGAATATGATCACCTAATTGATCTTCTTTTTAACAGACCAGATACTAAATTACCCTATTTTGTTGATTAATTAATTAATTTTTTTCCCGATTAAGTGCTACTAAAACCGCTTGCTGGCTGACATTTTTGTAAACTGTTTCTAAATATTGCATCACAATATCTATGTCAGATAACGTAGAACGATTTGTAGATTTAATTCCTATTGTAGCTAAATTTATTGCCCCTAAAATATCAAGTACCGTTTCACTACTCGGAGGAGGTGTAATCACAACTAAAGCGGAATCTAGCTGTTGAGAGTAATTCCAAAATTGATCTAATTTCAAGGAATTAGGATTAGATTTTATAGTGATTTCTTCCGAGGTAGCAACGTTAATTTCATCTTGACTTTGACCTCGCAACTGTCGTAAAGAATTAATAATTTGTTCGGCACTTTTTCCCCTAAGTTGAAACAAAACAAAAGGATCTTCACTAAAGCGATCGCCTAACATATAATAAACTGCGGCAATATGTTTACAGGGATTAGCTTGATCTGGACAACTACATTCAGAATGAACATTCTCTAGGGAAAAAGGAAATAATCTTAACCCATTGGCGGCAAATACATCCTCAATATCCTGTGGCATTTCTCCCGCTAATAATTTAGCACTAAAAATTGCCCGTTGTGATAGAGTTGTAATAATATAATTCCATTCTTCATCACTAAATATATCCAACCACAAGGAAACGGTATAAGGTTCGATTTGAGTCCCCTGAACCTGTGCTAAAACTTTTTGATCTTTAAATTCAATCTTTAAAACATTACCTTCTCTAGCGTAATTTCTGGCTCGTTCCAAGCGTTTTTTGAACCGATATTTGTCCAATAAATCTAACCATTGTTGTGACCACCATTCCTGACTCATTTTGTCCTCCTTCTAGTTGTTGCGCTTTAGCGCAGATAGTTGTTGCGCTTTAGCGCAAATAATTGTTATAAGATAAGATGCGCTTCAGCGCAACAACGGTGCTACAACGGAATTTATTCGTCAATAATTGAGTCCCGATCTAATATTAATAGATTTCTGAGTTGATCGGTATCTAAAGCTGTTAACCAATCTTCTCCCGCACTGACAACCTGTTCCGCTAACGCTTTTTTACTTTCAATTAAATCATGGATTTTTTCTTCTAAAGTTCCTGTACAAACAAACTTATGTACTTGTACATTTCGGGTTTGACCAATTCTAAAAACTCGATCTGTCGCTTGATTTTCCACTGCTGGATTCCACCATCGGTCAAAGTGGAAAACATGATTCGCCCGGGTTAAATTTAAACCTACTCCTCCAGCTTTTAACGATAATATCATAATCGGTGGAGCTTGGGGATCATTTTGAAACCGATCAATCATTTCTTCCCGTTTATTTTTTGAGGTACTTCCATATAAAAATAATATTTCTCGGTTGAAATAATCTTCTAAATAGGGTTGTAATACTTTTCCCCATTCAGCAAATTGAGTAAAAATTAAAGCCCGATCTCCTTCGGCTAAAACCTCATCTAACATTTCCGTCAAACGTTGTAATTTTCCCGAATATTGGGTCTTAATTATATCTGATTTTTTACTATTTTTAACTTTAGCTTCGATTAAAACTGGATGGTTGCAGAGTTGTTTAAGTTTTACTAATAGAGCTAAAATCATCCCTCGACGTTGAATTCCTTCCGCATCATCAATTTTTGCTAAGGAGTCATCGACAATCTTTTGATATAGGGTTGCTTGTTCAGTTGTTAATAGACAAAATACTATATTTTCCTGTTTTTCGGGTAAATCTTGAATAATATCCTTATCGGTTTTTAACCGACGTAAAATAAAAGGTTGAACAAGCGATCGCAAAATCTTTAAAGAGTCCGTATCCCCATATTTTTCAATGGGAATAGCAAACCGTCGTTGAAAAAATAGCCGTTGTCCTAAATACCCTGGATTTAAAAAATCCATAATTGACCACAATTCCGAGAGGCGATTTTCTACCGGAGTTCCTGTTAATGCTATTTTGAAAGATGCGTTAATATTTCTAACAGTTTTGGATTGTTTAGCATCGGGATTTTTAATATTTTGAGCTTCATCTAATACCAATCCTTGCCAAGTTACCCCTTGCAATTCTTTCTCGTCTCGGAAGGTTAAGGGATAACTGGTAATCACTAAATTTTTATCTTGAATTATTTTAGCAAAATTTTTACCTTTGGCGCGTTTATCGCCATGATGAACCATAACTTTTAAGGTCGGACTAAACTTTTTAACCTCCCGTTCCCAATTCCCTAAAACCGATGTTGGACAAACCAATAAAACCGGATTTTCTAAACTATTTTGTTCTTTTAAATGCAGTAAAAAAGCAATAAATTCTATGGTTTTTCCCAAGCCCATATCATCAGCTAAACAAGCTCCTAAACCCCATTTTTCTAGGAAAGACAACCAACCTGCACCTCTAGCTTGATAGGGTCGTAATTCCCCTTGAAAATCTTTAGGATTTGGAATCGGTTCTAAGTTACGATTATTGGTTAAAGTATTCAATAATTCCTGTAATTTTCCTCCCGCTTCAAAGTTAACAACGGGTAATTTTTCAATCATTTGAGTATCTCCCGTTGATAACCTTAACGCATCTTCTAAAGAAAGAGTCATTTCATCTTTTCTTTGACTAAAAAATATCTTTGCCGATCTAATATCCGATTCCCGTAACTCCACCCATTCCCCATTAATTTCTACTAACGGACTTTCCTTAGCAACTAAGCGATCAAATTCCGCTTTAGTCATGGTTTGACCACCAATTGATAATTGCCATTTAAAGTTAAATAAACTTTTTAATCCTAATCTTTCATTGGTTTTTAATTTAGGCGTTTCTGCTTTAATACTTAATCCTAATCGACTCGCCCACCCCTCTCGATTTGCTAAACTGGGAGGTAATATTACCCCTAAACCACTATCAGTAAAACGCCAAGCATAGCTTTTCAAGAATTGATAAGCTTGTAAAGGATTTAAACTACAGCTTTGGGGGCGTGCTTGCTGTAAACTGGTTTCAATTACCGGATATAATTTTGAAGCCAATCCTAAGCCTTTTAACAGGGTTTCCTGGGGATGTTTAATCGTTCTCCCTCGATAATTAAACGAGTCAACGGGATGATTCCAAACAATATTAGAATTAACAATAAATTCAGGTTGATCAATAGCTTGTAGACAATATTCTAATTGCCAATTAGGATTATATTCTGTGGGAGGATGTAAATGAAAAGCCGTCGCAAATAGATTGGGTTCAGATAAAGAATATTGTAGGGGAGCAGTCCAATTTTTTAAAGCGGTTTCTAGGGATTCTATTTCTGTTAATTCGGCATTAATAGTATTTTCCTGTTCTCCTAAACTTTGTAACCATTTCTGCCAAATTGGAAGTGATACAATCGCTTTTTTATTAACTTCCTTGGCTACATTTCTCACCTGTTGATCAATCATTACCGATAAAAAATTAATAATAATATCCTGAGCAGATAGGGGCAAATTAATCGCTAAACTATCACCTGCTATTAACTCCTGATACACTTGACAAACCCTTGGCATTTGTTGGGCAAAACGCAATAATCGAGCTTGATCAATAGCACTATCAAGAAGCGGTTGCCATTGAGATATAATAGTTTGATCAGATTGTTGAATTAATCCAGGTAAAAATTTAGATCTAGCTAATAAATCCAAACTCCAACGAGCAATATGTGACCAAAAACGTAGATCCTCTCCCAGGTCAGAATCAGATGTTATAACGGTATTCAAGGGTAGGAATTGTAAAAATTGAAACGCTTGTTTAGGATTAAGAGAAATTCCCGTAATTTGCCAAGGATAAAGATAGGATTTAGGAATATTAGTTGTAGCAGAATAAATCGGAGTCAGGTCTCCAGATTCAGAAATATCTGTTGGTAACGCTATAATTTGTTGGGATAGAATATTTGATAACCCAATATTTTTTAATAAGGGTTGAGTCAATAATTCTGTATCATTTAAAGCAAAAGGATAGGGAAAAATTGCTTCTGAATAAAAGGACTCCGACGGGACTCGCCGCCAGGTTTCTGCCCAAAGGAAAAAACACCCCTTCGACGTCATGCACCAACTTCCATGTAAAATTGCCATCTAGTCAACCTGTAACTGTGCTGTATTGATTATATTCTGTCTTGATTCATTAAAACATAATTTAAAAATTAGAGATTTAATTAAGAATCAAAACTATTGAAGATTTTTGAGGAGTATTTCATTCTCTTATTTTTAGATCAAGTGATTGAATTTAAGTTGACCCGCTTTCATCTTCTACTTGAAACTCGGTTTTTTTAAAACGTTCAGTTGATGTTGCAAAAATCTTAGGTAATTGTTGAGTATATTCTTGACAAGCTTTAATAATAATCTGCTCAGACTGTTTAACATATTCTTGTATATCAAGATGAATGACCCCATCAGCGAGGAGTTGATCAATCTTGTCATCACTGATTTCAATCGAAAACATCCGTTGCCAAATAGACAAAAAGCCAAATAACGCATAAGTGGCATAGGTCTTGCTCGTATTATTACAGCCACATAAGATTGTTATGGTAAAATTATAACTGTGTAATATTTTATTTATTGACTGGTTACTGGTGAGAGTTATGAACAGGACTTTATTGATTGCTGGAACGGATACAAATGTGGGGAAAACAGTGTTAACAACGGCGTTAATTTCCTATTGGCAAACCTATTATTTGTCTCGAACTTTAGGGGTATTTAAACCGATTCAAACGGGAGAGGGCGATCGGGAATTGTATACTCAACTTTTTGATTTAGGTCAGTCGATTGAAGACATTAATCCTTTGCATTTTAAAGCCCCTCTTGCTCCTCCAATTGCAGCCGAAATGGAAGGAAAAATAGTCGATTTAAAGTTAGTTTGGTCGCATTTCTGTCAGTTGCAAGAGCGTCTGGATTTTGTATTAATAGAAGGGTTGGGGGGGTTGGGTTCTCCGGTGACGAATGAATTAATAGTTGCTGATTTGGCACGGGATTGGCATTTACCGACTATTTTAGTGGTTCCGGTTCGTTTAGGTGCGATCGCTCAGGGGGTGGCTAATGTGGCTTTAGCTCGACAAACGGGGGTATTTCTGAAAGGTTTAGTCTTAAATTGTGTCGAACCTATTTCAGAGCAGGATATTGAAAATTGGACTCCTACCAATCTGATAGAATCTTTAACCCAAATTCCAATTTTAGGAATTTTACCCCATCTTGATACACCAACGGATCGAGAAAAACTGACTCAAATTGCTGCAAATTTAGACATAGAAACTATTTTTAATTAATCACAAAGATGTAGGGGCGGGTTCTGTAATAATTTATGTTCAGCACAAATAATCTGAAAAACCCGCCCAAACTCAGCATTGATTTTCAGTTAATCTGGAATTTTATTGGGTAATAGTTGGGGAGAGTTGAGGTAGGTTATTCGTAAAGTTATAAAGATTAATTCGGAACCCGCCCCTACAAACATTAAAATAATGTTACAATTAATTTTAGATCCTTAAATAGATTTTTCAGATTTTCTGTATACCGATGGTTTCTACAATTCCCAGCTTAAATTCAGTCAATAACTCACAACTGCGACTAGATATCCGTAACTTACAGCCGCAGTTAATCGAATGGCGTCGCCACTTACATCAGTATCCTGAATTGGGATTTAAGGAAACCTTAACGGCGGAATTTGTTGCCGAAAAACTGAAAAAATGGGGAATTGAGCATGAAACCGGAATTGCTAAAACCGGAATTGTGGCTATTATTGATAGTGGAAAACCCGGGCCAGTTTTAGCGATTCGTGCCGATTTAGACGCCTTACCAATTCAAGAAGAAAATGATGTTTCTTATAAATCTCAACATCAGGGAATTATGCACGCCTGCGGCCATGATGGTCATACGGCGATTGCTTTAGGAACTGCCTATTATTTAGCCCATCATCGCCATAGTTTTCAAGGGTTAGTTAAAATTATTTTTCAACCCGCCGAAGAAGGGCCAGGGGGTGCTAAACCGATGATTGAAGCGGGGGTTTTAAAGAACCCTAATGTGGATGGTTTAATTGGATTACACCTATGGAATAATTTACCTTTAGGAACTATTGGAGTCCGTAGCGGGGCGTTAATGGCGGCCGTAGAAAAATTTCAATGTACAATTTATGGAAAGGGCGGACATGGGGCAATTCCCCATCAAACTATTGATTCCATTGTGGTTGCCTCCCATATTGTTTTAGCCCTACAAACCATTGTTTCTCGGAATGTTAATCCCTTAGATGCAGCCGTTGTTAGTGTGGGTTCCCTTCATGCTGGAAATACCGATAATGTGATTGCGGATAGTGCTAAAATGTTGGGAACAGTGCGGTATTTTAATCCTAGCTATAAAGGGTTTTTTGGGAGTCGAGTTGAACAAATTATTGCCGGGGTTTGCCAAAGTCATGGGGCGAGTTATGAACTTAATTATGCCTCTTTATATCCTCCGGTGATTAATGATAAACGGATTACGGAGTTGGTACAAAGTGTGGCGGAAACTTTAGTTGAAACTCCCGCCGGACTTGTGCCAGAATGCCAAACTATGGCGGCGGAAGATATTGCCTATTTTCTCCAAGCTGTTCCGGGTTGTTATTTCTTTTTGGGTTCGGCAAATGCGGATAAAAATTTAGATTTTCCCCATCATCATCCCCGTTTTAATTTTGATGAAACGGTCTTAGCTATGGGTGTAGAAATGTTTGTGCGCTGTGTGGAAAAATTCTGCGTTGGTAATCATTTAACAGTTAACAGCTAGTAAAGACGCGCCATGGCACGTCTCTACTTATATAGCAACCGTCAAGGCAGTTAGGATACCAGACGGATTTTAGAACCCAGACGGTGAAGTATTTTCCCCCTAAGCCCCCCGTGCACGGGGGGTTTGGGGGGGCTGTTCCCAGATCCGGCGTTCCCAGATCCGGCGTTCCCTGCTATAACTGAATTATTGGCAAAACTCAAATTTAGCAAGGTCTTTGGGTAAGGATGGAGCATAGGGAACTTTGACCCCTTTGGGTGCTAAAATACCAATTCCATAAACACATCCATCTTTGCGGCTACAACTGGTCATATTAAGATTAAGTTCATAAATATTAGCAGCCGGAGGTTTAAATGGCATCACAGATAAAGTATCTTTTTCTGATTGTAAAACCTTCCCATCCAGGGTTTTAATACTTAAATTTACATCGGTACAATTTTCGTCACAATAGCCAACAAATAAATATTCTATCGCAGGATCAAGTCTAATGGTTAGAGGAGCATTCGCCTTCGCCGGCCCCTTACGGACAATCGGCCAAAATGCCAATTCAAAACCGTCTCTCCCCGCATCCTTAACTACTTCTTTGAGTTTACAAACGACTGTTTTCTCATCTGCGGTGAGTTCCCTAGCAACCGCAGTCCCCAGGAACACTGTACCCAACAAAAGCGCAAATCCAGGCAAGATAAAATGTTTGCTGTTCATCGATAATTTTTGGGAAGGGATGGTATGTCGCAAAATTGAAAATACTCAGGAGGATATCATACTTTGGCACAATTGTTACTGGCATTATGGGCTTTTAAATCATCTATCGTAAATAGACTCTGAAATTCTAAGCCTTCCTGCTGATAGAGTTCCCCGCCCCCCTGTTGTCTGTCTACTAAAGCGATAATATGATGGGCCTGATATCCCGCATCCTGTAGGCGTTTGACCGCTTTCATTGCCGATTGTCCCGTAGTCACCACATCCTCAAGGACTACCACCTGGGCGTCAGGGGGTAAAGTTGGCCCCTCAATATAGGCCTGGGTTCCATGTCCTTTGGCTTCCTTGCGAACAATTAAGGCAAAAACTGGCCGATTTTGATAGGCAGAAACCACACTCACCGCCGAAACCATCGGGTCAGCACCGAGGGTTAATCCGGCCACCGCTTGGGTATCTTCGGGTAACATTGCTAATAATAAACGGCCAATAGCCAAAGCTCCATGGGGATGCAAAGTGACTTGTTTACCATTAATATAGTAGGAACTCTGTTGACCGGAAGAAAGTACAAAATCTCCTTCTTTATAGGCGAGTTGACAAAATAAATCCAGTAGCCAATGGCGCAGGGTTGCTAAGTCCGTTGTGGCGACAGACTCATTCAGAATTACCGGATGTTGATGTTGATCCATTGATGATTAGACGGGATTGAGTGCATTTTCTTAGTTTACTATAGAAATTGATGAATTTATAAAGATTTATAATTTATTATCAAAATTAAGAGTTGCTATTTAGGAAAAACTGGCCTAGGATAGAGACAGGTTTCTCTGGATAGGTTAGAAATATGAATCGGAAACAAACGCGCCTCCTCAAATTGCAACCTTTTGCACAAATTCCGGTTCTATTCACTCCCCGGGTAGTCCTTCCATCGGTACTGTTAGTTTGCCTATTTCCCACTTCAATTGTGGCACAAACGATTATTCCGGCACAGGATGGAACCGGAACCCAAGTCATTCATCAGGGAAATCAGTTTAATATTAATGGCGGCAGTTTATCGGGAAATGGAGCAAATTTATTCCATAGTTTTGAAAAGTTAGGACTATCTCAGGGTCAAATTATTAACTTTATTTCTAATCCTAAAATTCAGAATATATTAGGACGAGTTACCGGGGGAGAAGCCTCTTTTGTTAATGGATTAATTCAAGTTACGGGCGGAAATTCTAACCTATTTTTAATCAACCCGGCGGGAATTGTTTTTGGAGAAAATGCCAGTTTAAATATTCCTGCCTCTTTTACCGCTACGACAGCAAGTTCGATTGGATTTGGGAATCAAAATTGGTTACAAGCTATCGGGGAAAATCAATGGCAAACCTTAGTCGGAACTCCTAGGGATTTTGTGTTTAATTCCGAAAATCCTGGGAGTTTAGTTAATTTCGGAAATCTCACGGTTTCCCCTGGAGAGAATATAACATTATTAGCAGGAACGGTTTTAAATACCGGAACAATATCCGCACCCGCCGGAAATATTACTATTGCGTCGGTGACTGGGGAAAATTTAGTTCGACTTTCCCAGGACGGACATTTATTAAATTTAGAATTAACTTCAGATATTCCTCAAAATAATTCTACCTTTACCGCCTTATCTTTACCGGAATTACTCACTGGAGGAAATTCAGTTAGTGCGAGTCAAGTTAAGGTTAATGAACAGGGACAGGTTATTTTAACTGCTTCGGGAATTACAGTTCCCACCACACCTGGAACTACGATTTTATCAGGAACTATTGATGTCAGTTCACCCAATCAAAGCGGGGGAAATCTTCAGTTAACTGGGGATAGAATTGGCTTAATTAATAGTACCTTAAACGCATCGGGATTAACCGGAGGAGGAACAATTTTAATCGGGGGAGACTATAAAGGATTAGGGGATTTTCCCCATGCCCAAAAAACCTTTATTAGTCCAGATTCTTTTATTAATGCTAATGCTTTAGACACGGGAAATGGCGGTCGAGTTATTATTTGGTCTGAAGATTTAACTCAAGTTTATGGTAATATTCAGGTGCGGGGAGGAATCCAAAATGGCAATGGCGGATTTGTTGAAACCAGTAGTCGCGGTATTTTAGATATTAACACCGCCCCCGATATTTCAGCCCCTGTCGGGTTAGGAGGAACCTGGTTACTTGACCCAAATAATATTGATATTGTTGATGATACGGGGGGAAATACAAACCTGAATCAAAATCCTTTACCCACGGGTGAATTACTATTTAATACCAGCGATGATAATGGAAGATTAAGTGTTTTTGTATTGAAGTCGGCGCTAAGTGAAGGTAATGTTGTTGTAGAAACCGGGGATGTGGGAACCAATTCCCAAGATGGGAATATTACCTTTCAAACTTCCTTTGATTTTGATGGAATTGGGGGGGAAAGAAGTTTAACCTTAAATGCGGCGGGGAATATTATTCTGAATGGACAAACTATTAGGGATAGTATCCCGAATGATAGTGATAAATTAAACCTGAATTTTAATGCAGATTTTGAGAATAATAATAATGGTGCTATTTATATTAAAAACGCTACCCTCGATACAAAGGGAGGAGATTTTACCGCAACGGGTCGAGGAAATGTCCTATTCCATTCTGGAGTTTGGATTGATAATAGTCAAATTAATACCTTGGGGGGAAACATCACCCTAGATGGCATTGCGGTTAATAACCAACCCTTTAATCATGGGATTCTATTAACGAATAGTAGCTTAAATTCTGGCAATGGAAATGTTAATTTAACTGGAACCAGTGGTCTACAAACCGAGACTAATATAGGAGTTTGGTTAGAACAATCTACTATTAATTCAGAGGCAGGAAATATTAGTATTATTGGCAATAGTAAAGGCAGTCAAACCAATAATATTGGTGTTTTACTCAATAATAATTCTACCTTACAAAGCAGAACAGGGAATATTACCTTAACTGGAAGTAGTGAGAATGGATTAAATAGTTTTGGTGTGAATTTGAACCAAAGTAATATTTCAACCGTTGATGGTACAATTAAAATCACAGGAACTCCCGCCGGAATCAATAATAGCGTGGCAGTTTATATTAGTGATAGTAATATTGCTTCAACCGGAACTGGAAATATTGATTTAAACGGAAATAATAACGCCACAGGAAATAATAATGACGGAATTTCTATATTAAATAACTCCCTAATTTCTTCCACAGGAACCGGAAATATTACCTTATCGGGGGTTAGTGGTCAGGGTAATATTAGCGAGGGAATTTTTATCGCGAATGGAAAAATACAAACCCTAAATAGTGATATTAAAATTAACGGTTTGGGACAGGGTTTAACCTCAAGTATAGGAATTTTTATTGGGGATGGAGGTGAAATTGTTTCTACTGGAATTGGGAATATTAATTTAGATGGACTTAGTAGTGCTACGGGGAATAGTAGTCATGGAATTGCCCTATTTGGAGGTGCAAATATTACCGCGACAGCAACGGGAAATATTAATTTAGTGGGAAGTAGTAGTCAAACTCCCGATAGTCATGGGATTTTGATTTTAGATAACCCTATTATTGGGGTTATTAATGGAAATCTGAATTTAACTGGAGTGAGTTCATCTTCTTTAGGTGGACAGGGTATTTTATTGGGAAATAGTCTAATTCAATCGTCAGGAACAGGGAGCATTAATTTAACTGGAACTGGCAATAGTACGGGGAGTGAGAGTAATGGGATTATTTTAATTAATACCGCAGAAATTAATAGTTTAGCGAGTGGGAATATTAATATTCAAGGTCGTAGTGCGGCAGTTGCTAATAGTCAGGCGGTGGGAATATTTGGAGAGAGTAAAATTCAAAGTAATACGGGGTCAATTTTAATCGATGGTGTGAATAATGGCGAGAATGGCGAGAATACAAATAGTGTAATTATTGGAGAAAATACCCCCATTACTACCACAGGTTCAGGAAGTATCACCATATCAGGAAATCGAGATTTATTAATTAATTCCGTGACTAATACCGGGGGTGAAATTAATCTCCAAAGTAGTGAAGGAAATATCAATAGTAGTTTTGGAATTATTGATAGTAGTTCTATTCAGGGAAGTGGGGGAAATATTGCGATTAATGCGGCGGGTAATATTAGGGTTGCCGGAATTAATGCCCGTGGAAACACCCAAGGAGGAAGTGTTAGTTTAACTTCTGCTAATAATATTATTACGGTAACTGATAATATTAATACTTCCGCCACCACAGGTCAGGGTAATACAATTACGGTTTCTGCTACCAATGGGGAAATTAATACCCAAGCTGGCATTTTAGATAGTAGTTCTTCTGATAATGATGGCGGCAACCAAACCCTCAACGCTTCGGGAACGATTACTTTAGGAGGAATTAATACCAGTACCGCCTCTAATTCTACCAATAGTCAGGCAGGAACCCTAGATATTTCTTCAGGAAATAATACTATTAATTTAACTGGAGATATTAATACCTCAGCCACCAAAGGTCAGGGAAGTGATGTTAATTTTAATGCTAATGTTATTCTACCTAAACCCAATATTACTATCAATACAACGGGAAATAATAGCGGGGGGAATGTTACCTTTAATGGAACAATTAACGGGGGTATTGACCCCACTCCTACCCTCCCCTTGCTAATGGGAGGACGTAATAGTTTAACCCTAGAAACTGGAACGGGAGATGCAACTTTTAGTCAAGCAATAGGGGATAGTCTGCCGCTACAAAACTTAATCATTAATAGCGGAAATGTGGTTACTCAGTCTGCGGTAACGGTAGAGAATGGGGGAATTAATGTTAATGCAACTCAAAATATTAATTTAGGTGATACCATAACAGCTAATAATAGTCCTATTGATGTTAGTGCTACTGGAGATATTACAACGGCGGATATTATTAGTAATGGGTCAAGAATTTCTCTCACCAGTAATACCGGAAATATTAATACCGCATCGGGTATTCTTAATAGTAGTTCAACCACCGAAAACGGAGGAGAAATCAACCTAAATGCGGCTGAAAATTTAACTATAGGCGCAGTAATTACCCGCACAGAATCTAATTTAGGAACCAGTCAAGCCGGAACCCTAACTCTCTCTGGAAATACAATTAATTTAACTAATAATATTGATACTTCTGCTACTATTGGTTCAGGGAATAATATTATCTTTAATTCTCCGGTGATTTTAGATGCAGATATCGTTACTTTAAACACATCGGGAACCGCCAGAAGTGGAAATGTTACCTTTAATAATACCGTTGATAGTAATACTCCAGGGACTGCTAATTTAACCCTGGAAGCGGGGACGGGAACGGTTAATATTAATCAAGCAATAGGAGCAACAAATCCCTTAAATACTTTAAATCTAACCAGTGGAGATGTCAATAGTAATGGGGGAATTAATCTTGAGGGAGAAGGAATTAATATCAATAGCAGTGGTACGGTTAATTTAACCCAACCCATCACCGCCACGAATACCGCCACTATTAATATTAATGCCGAAAATAATATCACTACCGCCAACCTAACTACCCAAGGTCAAGCTATTATATTAAATAGCAATACGGGAAATATTGATAGTAGTGGCGGAATTATTAATAGCAGTTCTCCTAATAGCAATGGCGGTGATATTACGATGACAACTCCTGCTAATATTACCCTGGGGGAAATCAATACCAGCACCCAAAACAACCAAGCGGGAAATGTTACTTTAAACACTGGAAATAATCCAATTATTTTAAATGGTGATATTAATACCTCTAGCAATAATGGGGTCGGAAGTCAACAACAATATAATAGTCCCCTACAACTCGCATCCCCTAATATTACCCTAACTTCATCGGGAACTAATAATAGTGGTGATATTATTTTCAATAATTCTATCAATGGAAATAGTAACTTAACCCTGAATGCGGGTAGCGGTAATATTACTTTTTCTACTGTGGGTGATAGTAACCCCCTGTCTAGTTTGCAAGTTAATACCACCGGACTCACGACCCTAAAAGGCAATTTAACTACAAATAATAATATTGATTTTAGTAATGCTTCTGGGGGAACTCAACTCGAAAATCCTATTATTATTAATACCACCGGAAATAATGGTAATATCCTATTTAATAATAGTCCGATAACAGGTTCCCAAACCCTAACACTCAACGCCGGAAATGGAACAATTTCCCTGAATACCGTTGGTAATAATAATAACCCCATAAACGGATTAATTTTTCAACAAGCGAGCGCCCTTAACCTGTTTGGAGATATCTACACCAGCGCCGGACTTAACTTTTCCTCCGTAAATACCGTTAATGTTTCTGGAAATTCAGTTACATTAGACACCAGTATTGGAAATGGAGCAATTGACTTTATTGGTTCAACCCTTGGTGGACAAGGAAAGTTAACTCTTAACGCGGGGAATAATGATGTAAATTTAGATACTTTTACCACAGAATCTACCCTAAACGGTTTAGGGATTACCGCCGGAACCGTCCAAGCTAACGCCCCTATTACCCTAGGGTCAGGGGGACTGAATATTAATGCCAGTAATATTGTTAACCTCAATGCTAATATTCTCAGTAATGGTACGGTTGCAGTCACCGCCAATAATGATATTACCACCCGTGATATTACCGCATCCCCTGGTATTACCCTCAATAGCCGTAACGGGAATATTACGGTTAACTCCCTGAATAGTTCATCCCCTAATGCTAACGGTGGGGGTATTTCCCTAAGTACCCCCCAGGGAAATATTACTACTAACACCCTGAATAGCTCATCCCCAGGTAATGCGGGCGGAAATATCTCCCTAGAAGCGAATACCGGAAATGTTACAACCGGAAATATACTGACATCCGGTTCGACAGGCGGTAATGTTACGGTTAAAGCCCAAACCAGCATTACCACCGGACAAATTGATACCCAAGGTCAAACCCAGGGCGGTAACGTCTTCCTCGACCCGATTAATGATGTTCAGGTCGAATTTATTAACGCTGAATCCCCCAATGGTCTCGGGGGTAACGTTTTTGCCGAATCAACTCAAGGCTACTTCCGTGCTACCAACTCCTTCCCCACCCAATTTTCCCCCACGGGAACCGCCAGTATCTCCACCGCAGGACGTCTGGGCGGGGGTTCGATTACGATTCGTCAGGCTGGAGGGCCACTGAATCCCCCTGTTGCTCCCTTTGAAATCGGAGGTAACTTAGCAATGAATGGAACAGCCTCCGTCATTACTACAGGAGACTTTAATATTCTGCCACTCCAAAGTTTTGAAGGTTCATTCACATCAGGAAATATTGTTATTTCCACCGATGACGCGCCTAATATTCCCCCCAATGTAAATCAACCCTTAATTGATACCGAAGTTATCCTACAAGAAGATGTATTAATTCGTCCTGACCAAGAACAAAAAATAGAAGAAACTTCTCCTGAAATTATTATTAATGATAACAATACTACAGGAGACTTTAATATTCTGCCACCCCAAAGTTTTGAAGATTCATTCACATCAGGAAATATTGTTATTTCCACCGATGACGCGCCTAATATTCCCCCCAATGTAAATCAACCCTTAATTGATACCGGAGTTATCCTACAACAAGATGCCTTAATTCCTCCTGACCAAGAACAAAAAATAGAAGAAACTTCTCCTGAAATTATTATTAATGATAACAATAATTTTCTGTCCAAGAAAATTTTATCAACGGTAGATATTGCTTTTGGTTTTGATAACTTAGATTCGACATTTTTAGCATTAGAACAGTCAAGAAATCAAGAATTTAAACAACATTTAGGAGTCCAAGGAACCCAATTAAATCGTTCAGAAGTTCAACAATTGTTAAAAGAATTAGAGATAAAAACTAAACAGGTTTATGCGATTGTTTATATTGTTTCCAGGGAAGAGCAATTAGAAATCATTGTGGTTCCTTCCTTCGGTGAACCCATAAGACATAGCGTTCCTGAAGCCACTAAAGAAAAATTATTCCCCGTTGTTCGACAATTACAAAGTGAAATTACCAACCCCCGAAAACGGGATAAAGTCAGTTATCAAGCTCCGGCGAAACAACTTTATCAATGGATGATTCAACCGATAGAAGATAATTTGAAAAGATTAGGAATTTCTACAATTCTATTCTCCCTGGATGCAGGTTTACGGAGTTTACCGATGGCAGTTTTATGGGATGGTCAACAATTTTTAACCGAAAAATATGGGATTAGTTTAATTCCGAGTACCAGCTTAATTGACTTTCGATATCAACCCATTGGTCAAGCGCAAGTCCTAGCCATGGGAGCCAGTCAATTTCAACAACAAAATCCACTTCCGGCGGTTCCAATTGAACTCCAAAATATTACTGAAATTTGGCCTGGGGAAAAATTCTTAAACGAACGATTTACCCTGGAAAATCTGAAATCCCAACGGCGTATATCTGATTTTCAAGTGATTCATTTAGCCACCCACGCTGATTTTAAAACCGGATCTCCGAGTAATTCTTTTATTCAATTATGGAATGAAAAATTACCCTTAACAGAACTTCCTAATTTGGGTTGGGATAATCCCATAGTGGAATTATTAACTTTAAGTGCTTGTCGAACAGCATTAGGAGATCGACGGTCAGAATTAGGATTTGCTGGGTTAGCGGTGCAGGCGGGAGTTAAATCCGCTTTAGCGAGTTTATGGTATGTTAGTGATCAAGGAACCTTGGGATTAATGAGTGAATTTTATGAATCTTTAAAGCAAGCTCCGATTAAAGCGATCGCTTTACAAGAGGCACAAATTGACATGATTCAAGGAAAAACTCGGATCGAAAATGATCAATTGATAACCACCTTTGGCGCTATTCCTCTCCCTGAGAATCTGACAGAATTTAATATTACCAGCCTATCCCATCCCTATTACTGGTCAGGATTTACAATGATTGGAAGCCCTTGGTAAACTTAGGGAGCGGTTTTTTAAAAATAACCTTTAAGGTTGCAATTGCTAAAATTTCTACCTTGTTGTATAAGTCAATTTATTTTTTCAAAAGATGTTTTAAACTATGATCTAGTAGATTTTTTTCAACGAAATTCTTTGTTGATCCGAAAGGACAGTTATCCCCATTCAGCGACCATCCTAAAAAGGTAGCGTGGTGAGGAATCCCCGTCCGTTTACGGCGGGGTGGATGTCAATCCCCAAGTCAGGGAAATAGGGAAAGGAGGCTTTAAGTAGGTAGGCTCTATAAAGTCTCCATGTAAACGATTGTAAATCGTTCTAACGCTTTCTAATAGCTGATCTAAGCCTCCTTTACATATTGTTAAATGAAAAAGTTTAATCCCGCCTACCTACTTAAGCGATTATTTCAGTAAGCGTTGGCGAGCAGTCATCCGCCAAGCCAGCAATTCAGGTAAACGCCAGGTAACACCATTAGATTTTTGATCTAATTCGTCCTGTTCTAAGGCCGTTTTCCAAAACGTTAAGGCTTGTTTATGACGGTTTTGGGCTTCTAAAACCTGAGCTAAAAGATAGTAAGCTACCACATTAGATTCTTTTAATTCTAAGGATTGACGTAACTCAACTTCAGCCTGTTTTGGATTATTTTCTAGGAAATAAGCCCAGCCTAAATTCTTATATAAGGCGGCTCGGATTCCTTTATCCTTAACTTGTACCAAGGTTTTTTCTAATTTATCAATAGCTTCCTCGGTTTTGCCATCTAAAATTTCCAATCGTGCTAAATTATTTACCGCCGCCTGTGTTGCGCGGTTATTATCCACATCGACTAGAATTTGATAATGTTTTCTGGCTTCTTCAAACTGATCGAGCTTTTCATAGGTCGAACCTAAATTATAATGACCTGCACTTAAAGCCGAATGATAGCGAATTGCTTGCAATAAATTGATTTTAGCCGATTGAAACTCCCCTTCTAAGTAGTGTTTATAACCCAGTTCATTAAAGGATTTACCCATTAACTGATACCAGACGGCTTTTCTGAAGTTACTATTAACCGTGTAAGCCATAGGAGCGCTAAAATTAGTTGTTTCTAACAGCGATCGCTCAACTAAAAATTCTAAGGAAGTCTGGACTTCGGCTTCAGTTTCCGAGAGAATTAAATCCGTTGCTAACTCACTCAAGGTTGCCGCTTTTTGATTTACTGCCAACCAACAGACTAAACGAATTTCTAGGTCGGACAATTCCTGTTCTGCTCGCAGGGATTGACGTACCAATTCTTCAATAACCAAGGTATTTTGCTTGATTAATTTCGTCAGATTTCTAATTGTAAAATCAGGAATCTTAGCCGCCCATAATTTTAAAATTAAGGGGTTGCCACCACATAAATGAATCAATTCTGATAGGAATTTTTCATCTAAATAGAGGGATTCTTGACCGGATAAAACCATTTGTTGAGAGTCTTGTTCCGATAACCCAGTTAACTGTACTGAGGTTTTAGACGCGAACTGTTGCCACGAAAGCGGAAATTCCCAACCGATTAATAAAACACTGCTACGATGGGAAGACTCACTAATCTGTTGAAATAAAGATTCATAACTTTTGAAAGCCGCATCTTTACTCCCGAGTTGTGAGATATATTCTATCTCATCAATTACTAACAAATACCGAGAATCCGATAAGGTTTTCAACAATTGGGCGATTTGTTCCGAATCATCCCAACCTAAAGGGGCTTGAGATTGTTCAGGAAAAGTTGAGGCGATAAACTCACTCGGAGAAGGTTTATCTCGGAGTGAGCGCCAAATCACTTTGTCAAAGTCCGGGGCAATTTCCTGAACTAATTTAACCGCCAAAGCCGTTTTCCCAATACCGCCCATGCCCTCCAACATCATCAGGTGAGCACGTTCGGTGACTAATCCTTGTTTTAAGGTAGCCATAGCTTCCAAACGGCCATAAAAGGCTGCCAATTTGGGTGCATTCCCCCAATCGATTTGAACATTACTACTGAAACCTTGGGGGTCAAGGCCACTCATCGACCGCTTTTTGCGACCGGATTGACCATTGATTTGGCTCCCTTGATTAGTACCATCGGTTTGATATTCTGACAGTAACTTTTGCTGCAATTTTGCTAATTTTCCCGGCCCTGCACCGCTAATATTTAGTTTCCTATAAACCTCACCCAAGCGTTTCTGCAAGGCATCCTTGCGAACCCCTAATTGCTTAGAAATCGCAGTCATCGGTTCTCCTTGGATTGCCCGCGCCATCACTTCGAGTTCATTGTCGGAAATTCCAACTCTCGTAGCTACAGTCTTTAAAAATTCTCTCGGTACCATATCAAATTTAACCTAATAAATCAACTGTGAATTCAATATTGATGCTCAATTCTAATTCTGTCAATAGGTGTTAATTTCTATTGATTTCTATTCAGAATCAAGGATCAATCCCATCTGATCTTCGGTGAAGGTACAACCCAGCTATAACAATTTTCAGTTATACATCAGAGTCGGCTCCACCCCTTCAAAAATCGCTCAGTTCTAGCTTGAGCAATTAGTCCAAGAAACTAAAAACCTCTAATTTTTGATTTTATCATACATTCTCGGTTTTATGAGTTATTTTTTGCAATTTTGGGTTTCCCCCCCCTCTACTGCTGAAAACCAAGTTGACACCGAATCCGCTTTTGATCTGCGAAGACCCTACCTAGACCAATTTTAAGTCTAGCAGGGAGAACAGTCTTAGGGTGAAAATGAGAACTTGGGATGATTTTGGGAATAATCGTTTGTAATCAGATAGGTGCTTCTAGGTTAAAAGTGAACGACATTGACCGTCCTAAATTATAGGGTAGGAAAAATTTTGGACAACAGAGTTGAGCAACATTTTGGCAAAAGATCGGATTAGACAATTGACCTAAATCAAAATTTATTAAACTAGAATCTTGCCTCAAAATGAGTAACCCCAGAGAATCTAAATTGAATCTTTAAATTGTTCTCAATGTCAAAAAAATGATGCTAAGATTTACCAATATTTCCAAAATCAAGAAAAATATGGTGATTAATCGTACCCACCCTCAAGATCCCCACCATTTAAGGACAGAAACCCTTGAACCTTGCTTCTCGCCTCAAAACTTAGCACAAGTCAGAAAAGTAAAACTATTAGCAACAGGAAAATACTTGCCCAAAAATAAGGAGGGTGGCTTTGAATTTATTCAACGCCGAGATCCCTCCTAAGCAGAAGTCAATGAGTTTTCAAACTGATATAGCAGGGAACACCGGAACAGCCCCCCCAAACCCCCCGTGCACGGGGGGCTTGGGGGCAGGGAACAGGGGGGAAATACTTCACCGTCTGGGTTCTAAGATCCGTCAGGTGTCCTAACTGCCTTGGCGGTTGCTATAACTAATAACTGATTAAAACACTTGGGACTCAAAGGCTCCGATATCAATAATGTTATTGATGATCCGGTTAAAGCCTGCCCCCCGTTGATCAAATTGTCCAGGGTCAGTATAGGGGGCAATAAAGCTATTACTTCCCTTGTTAATAGCAAGACTGGTACTAGCTAGAGCCAAGGTTGGTGTAGTGCCGCCGTTATTTTGTAAGGGACTGAGTAAGGGATCGATTGGGGCGATCGTACTGCCGACAATATCATTTTTAACCCCATCTACTAAACCCTCTCCCCCAGTTCCGTTTCCAATTAGGTTATTGCCGCCACTCTTGAAGGCAAATTCAATGGAGGCTCCCACGTCCGGGTCAAGGGGGGAGGTATTACTGGCAATAATTGTGTTTTTCAGGTTGGCTACCCCCCCAATATTCCTTACCCCGCCACTGTTTCCGCTCGCATTATTGAAGGCAATTGTGCTATTAGTAATCGTCAAGTCCGCAACGGAGTTAAATATTCCTCCGCCGATGTTGCCTTGATTGTTAGCAATCGTACTATTAATAATTTGGACTTGACCATCAATCACAATAATTCCACCACCGTTGCTACCTATGTTATTGCTGATGGTACTATTTTGAACAGTAAGTTGGCCGGAGTTGGCGATCGCCCCCCCATTATTCGCCTGGTTTCCATCTAGCCAACTATCGAGAACCTTAACCTTACTGGTAGAAGACGTAATATTAATCGCACCGCCCCGACTACCTGTGGTGGTACTACTGGTATTGGGTATCGTTCCGGCGGGGAAACCATTGCTCAGTTTCAATTCTTCAAAGGTAACATTCCCGCCATTAACAGTGAAAACATTGTAGTCCCCCCCCGTATCTCGACGAATAGTCAGCTTATCGGCTCCTGGCCCATCAAAAATAATATCGCTACCGATACCGGGTAAAGCCCCTGCCAGATTAATCACCCCAGAAGTGGCTTTGTCAACAAAGGTAATCGTATCTTCTCCGGGTAGAATTCCAGCATTGAGAATCGCCTGACGTAATGAACCTTCTAGGGTGGCATAGTCTTCGGGGGCTTGACTCTTAGTATCCCCTAGTTGAGTCACGGCGGTATCATTGGCCAGAATCGTCACCTGTGCCGTATTTTCTTTGGGATTAATCTTATAGTTCCCGTCCGCTAAGACTAGGGTTAAAGATTCATCAGCTTCGGCTTGGACATCATTAATCGGAGTCAGGATGATATCAATACTAGCTTGATTGTTAGGAAGGGTAACAGTAGCGGTGGAGTTGCCTGTGACCGCTACGGTTTGACCCGTTGAGGTGCTCAGGGTATAATCTGCCGGGCTAATTTTATCGGGTTCTAGGGTGAGGTTGATGGTTAAATCCCCAAAGGTATCCGGGGCGCGACTAATCCGATAAATACCGTTTTTGGGCTGTTCATTGGGGACTTTTGTGGTGACAGGTTCCGTGGCTATTGCTTCTACCGTGGTTAAACTGAGGGTGGCTTTGTCGTCATCTTTGATGATAACGGTACTGGTAGGGATATTATTTCCATCTTGTCCATTTTTGTCAAAATTGGCAAAGGAGAGTCCAAAGCTGCGGTCAGGTTGCACCAGGGTGTTCCCGATAATACCAAGGGGGACAATTTGTTTGTCTTGGTTAATAGCAAATTGAATTCTTTGTGGCCCTGGTGTAAAGTCCGTATTAGCGATCGCGGTATCACTGGTAAATACCACATCCACACTAGAGGTTTGAGTAATATCTCCTGAGCGAAGCACCTGAACTTCATTAAACAGGTTCGTGATGTCTCCTTCATCTAAGCTGTAGTTATTCTGGGTAAAGTTATAGGTTGGTGGGGAATCATCATCTTCAATGATTAGAGCCGCCTGCGGGACTGTGGTTCCAGATTGTCCATCATTGTCAAAGTTGGAAAAGGAGAGGAGGACAGTTTCAGTGGACTCGGATACCTCATCTCCGATAATCGTGACTTGTATCGTTTTGCTAATTTCCCCGGATGTAAATTCCAGGGGAATTTCAGATGGAGTAAAGTCTTCTCCTGAAGTTGCTCCGTTTTGGGCTGCGGGGTTTAAGTCCACCGTCACCGATGAGTCAATATCAACCTTTCCTGAGCGAACAACAGTAATTTCACTGTAGGTAATATCATTATTCCCTTCCCGAATCCGATAAGTATTAGTGGTGAAGTCGTAGGTCGGAACATTATCATCATCAATCACCAGTAACTCTGAGGTGGGATGGATATTTCCCACTAAAGCCCCTAGGGGGGGATTGAGGGAGAGATTCAGGGTTCGGTTTTGATTGGGTGTGAGGTTGCCGAGAATAGTGATCGGGACGGTTTGGGTGATTTGTCCCGGGGTGAAGTTCACGGTGATCGGCCCGGGAACAAAATCTACATTGGGGATAGCATTCACCCCAGTGACATTGACTGAGACGGAGGAGTTGACATTAATATCCCCAGAACGATCAATTTTTACCAGTTGGGTAATATTAGTTGAGTTACCTTCAAGGGTTTTGAATAGGGGTTCTTTGAAATCATAAGTAGTGGGGCCATCGTCGTCATTAATAATTAAGTTGGTTGTAGGATAAAGGGTTCCAGCCTGTCCGGTGGGTAGAAAACCGTCCGGTGCAAAAGAGAGGATAATTATTTCTGAAGGTTCAATAACATCATCACCAATGATCGGGATTTGGAAGGTATTCTCGGTCTGACCGGGGGCAAATTGGAGGACGATTTCCGTGGGTTCAACATCAACTCCAGGTGTTCCGCCATTCTGTCCGGCGGGGGTGAGGAGAATCTTGACACTTGATTGCTGACTGGTATCAAAAGTACGATTAACCGTAATAGTAGCTTGCCCAGGATTGCCAGGATCACCCTCAAAGATGGAAAATTTAGATTGACTAAAGTTATAAACCGGGGGTTTGGGCGGGAGATCTTCGCTCTGGATACTGGCTACGGCGGTGGATTGTTGAGGATTAGCGGTGTATAAAAAGCCGGATTCTCTTAAGGTGATATCGATAGTTAGGGGGTCTTCTTCAAATTTATCGTTGTTGATCGGGGCGAGTTTGAGGGTGGCGATGGTACTATTTGCTGGGAAGGAAACGCTACCCCCTGTATTCGTAAAGGTTTCGTTATCAATAACGGTATAGTTTTCCCCTAGTTTTGCTGTTCCTCCAACGGTGAAGTTAACGTTAATGGGTAGGTCGAGGGAACCTCCCGCCCGTGTAAAGGTATAAACAAAGTTTTCTTGGCTATTTTCCAGAATAGTAGAGGGAGCAACCGACAGACTAATCGCGGAGGGAAAGGGCCCGATGGGAAAAACGATCGGCGGTTTTGAATCTACGGGCGGGACAGTTCCCTGTGAACTACTATCATTGTCTTGTAGGGTAATAACAATTGCCTGAGATTCTCCTAGGGTAGCTCCTCCCGTGGGATTGGCTAGGGTTAATTTAAAGATTTCATTCGGTTCGGCTTCCCGATCATCAATAACGGTGATGGGAATGGGAACAATTTTGAAAGTTTCGTAAGGTTTGAAAATGACTTCTATGGGTTCTACGCTAACGTCACTAGCCGTGGCGGTATCGAGTTGTAGTTCCAGTTTGGCACTTACCGTATTAAAGGGAGAACCTGCTCGTTGAACGTTGACGAATAGGGCTGGTGTTTCGCCTTCTTTGACTACCAGGGAATTATTATTGGTAAACTCAATAACGGGTGTAAGGCTTTCGATTGATTGGGTAAAGTTAGCTTGATTATTAATGGTTGTAGCTTGAGTTTCCTGAATAATAATCAGTTTTTGATTGCTGATCTTATCTTCAATTACGGTATCATTTCCCACTTGAACAAACCGCAAATCAGCAAATTTTAATTCCTTAGTTAATCCAATTAAATCGACTCCAACTCTAAAATCAGTAATACTATCAACTTCAGTATCTATCAGTTCTCGACCAATTACAAATACATCGGAACCTCCGCCTCCGGTGAGTTCATTTTTCCCGCTTCCGCTATAAAGTAGGTCGTTTCCTCTATCTCCAAATAGTTGATCATTTCCACTACTATCAAATAGGGTATCGTTACCCTGTCCACCATAAAGGAGGTCGTCACCGTCACCGCCATTGAGTTGATCATCCCCATTATTGCCATAGGCAATATCATTCCCTGCTTCTCCTTCGAGGGTATCATTTCCCAGATCCCCAAACATCAGATCATTCCCATTACCCCCAGACAGTAAATCCTGATCCTGACCTCCATTTAGAGTATCGTTTTCGCCTAATCCATTCAGGGTATCGTTTCCAGCAAATCCTAAGATTTCATCGGGTTCGGGTGTCCCAGCTAGGAAATCATCGCTCGCGGTGCCAATAAGTTGTGCCATATCTAAAAATCTAATTTAAGTGGGTAATTGATTTTGGGTTTTAACTAGGTTAAGTATCATTTATTCTGTATTATAAAGTACAGAATACGAATTAACCCCAGTCTGGTGCATCCTGTCCCTAGGTTAGTGAGTCATCTGCTGAAATATTTCCCTCTAATAGAAATTTTGTTAACACTACAGAGCTTACCCATAAGTGCCATCTTTGTTAACAAATCTCAATATTGCAATGATTAGCGGTTAGTCGTTTAGTTGCCTCCCATCTTCCTCGATCTGTAACGAACTGTAAAGATTATCCCCAAAACCGTTAAACTTCGTTGCGGGATCGTACAGTCTGGCAAAAGACGTGATACCTTCTACCAAGTGACCAAAAAACACAGTTAAGCGCAAAGGGAGAAAAACCTGTGAAGTTAGAGATGGGATACTCAACGGTTTCTGATCAGCAAGGCGTAAGTGCCTATGTGGCAGATTTACAACTGCACATGACGTTACAAGCTCGTAATTTAGTTCCCAACCTGACGATAGCTCGTGATTCTCGTGAGCAAATGCTACAACAAACTCAGGCGGACTTGGAAAAATTTGTTTCTCGCCAAACTCTCTAGTCGGTTTGGAATATCCGCGTTTAGATAAGTTGGGGGATTTCGATTGACTGATCTCGAGGGAGAACCTCTGATATTAGGTTATTGCGGATGGAGATTAAATCGCAATAATCGAAATCCTGTTGTCCTAATGTTTTTAGGGTGATTTTTTCTAGGGTATCTCCAGGTTTAACTTTATAGGAAACCCAACGGTAGGACTGTCCATTTAAGGGAAGTTCTGATGATTTTTGTAACCATTTTTGATAGTTATGATCTCGATTTTTGGATAGGCGAGACTCGGTTTGTTTGAGGGCAAATTGCCAAACTTTGTAACCTTCTGGACTCAGGTGTAAACCATCGGTTGTTAATTCAGAGCGAATATTTCCTTGGGTATTAGTAAATCGTTGATGAAAGTCTAAATAGATGCTTCCTTGGTCGTTAACTTGTTGGGCTAACTTTTGATTGAGTTCTTTAATTAAAGAATTTGGAATCGAAAAGTTTAGAGTTTCTGTTGGTAATTGAGTCGGAAAAATAGATTGAACTAAAATTTGAGTTTCAGGATAATTTTTTTGTAAATAATCTAATATTTTTTGATAGTTTTTTAATATCTCTGTAACGGGAACTTGCCTTTTTAAATCATTAATTCCAGCTAAAATATAAATATTATTAGGATTATTCTTAGCAAAAATATCCAGACGTTTTAAAATTCCGCTTGTCGTATCTCCTGAAATCCCTTGATTTAACCATAATGCTTCCGATGGTAATAAATTATTAGGAAACCACATACTTAGGGAATCTCCTAATAAAATATTCAGACGAGATGAATCAGAATTTTTGGCAATTTTATCTTGGATTAAATCAGATTCTTGCTTTAATATATCCAGCCAATCTTGATAATTTAGCTGATCAATTTCATCATCTAAATTAGTATAAATTTGACTTTTATGCAGAGCAAAAAGTCGCTTTTGGTACATTTCAATGCCAGTTTTTGGGATCATAAAATAATCAGTTATCAGTCATCAGTCATCAGTCATCAGTCATCAGTCATCAGTCATCAGTCATCAGTCATCAGTTATTAGTTATTATAGTAAATAATTGATTTTAATTTGTCAGTTAACAGTTGTCATTGAATAACTATTTTTAAGTTAACTACAATAAGCAGTTAACTTAAAACAGTTAAGAACCAGTTTATAATCGGTGATTTTCAACTTAAATAAATTATTAACCTGGCAACTGATAACTGGTAACTGATAACTGGTAACTGATAACTGATAACTGATTTAGTAGGTTTCAACGTGCCAACGATGTCCCTTTTTGAGTGTTTTCTGGTAATCACTCCAGTTAACATCGGATTTACCCGCAGCAACTGTCATGCCTTCGTCAATACCGCCTTCCATACCTTTGAGACCACAAATATAGGTATGGGTATTATCTTTCTGAACTAATTTCCACAGTTCATCGGCGTTTTCCTTAATCCGATCTTGAATATACATTCTGCCACCTTCGGGATTTTGTTCTTCACGACTGATGGCATAGGTCAAGCGGAAGTTATCAGGAAATTCCCGTTGTAACTGTTCCAATTCTTCTTTATACAGAATATTGGCGGTGTAGGGAATACCAAAGAATAGCCAAGCTAAACCCTTGAATTTGTAGTCTTCATGTTGTTCTTTGAACATCCGCCATAGGAAAGCCCGGAAAGGTGCAATACCCGTACCCGTTGCCATCATCACCACCGTAGCTTCTTCGTCATCAGGGAGTAACATTTCCTTACCCACTGGCCCGGTAATCGTCACATCTGCTCCCATTTCTAAATTGCACAGATGGGTCGAACAAACGCCATAGACGGTTTCTCCGGTTTCAGGATGTTTGTATTCCAGTTGACGAACACACAGGGAAACGGTTTTATCATCGAGTTTGTCACCATGACGAGTCGAGGCAATGGAATACAGTCTTAACTTATGGGATTTGCCTTTGTTATCTTTTCCGGGAGGAATAATCCCAATACTTTGACCTTCAACATAGCGCAAGTCGCCACCGGAAAGGTCAAAGGTGAGGTGACGGACAGTGCCCGCACCCCCTTCGCCCACGAGTTCATAGTTCTCGATACATTTCCCAATATAGGGATTGTTCGGACGATAGATATTAACGGGAATTTCCGTTTTAGCTTTGGTTTCAGTCATGGGCTTGCTTTTTTCTTCAGATGGTTGACTCTGCTGTCCATGGACGGTAGTTTCGGTGGTTGCAGCTTGAGGTTCACCTGCGGGGCGAATATTGACAATTTTCCCCCCCAATCGAGCAATCCGACGCATTTCTTGATTCATGCGCTCGTAGGGGACAGTGATATAAACGACACCACTGCGACGAATCGGGAAGTTGAGTTTGTCTGTATTTTCCCCTTGTCGGAGTCCCTCCACTTCAAAGATAAAGACACGGCCGTTAGCTCCTGTCTTGGTTGCAACACCAGTTCCACTCTTGAGATACATTCGTTGGTTCTCCCTTATAATACCTAAGCTCTTAACTAACAAAATGTGACGAATACATCACTTGCCAGTTTTTTTAACGTGCGATGGACAGAAACAGTTAAATATTACTTTTCCCTCTCAAACTGGCTTGAGGGCCGTCACTGTTGTCAATTTGCACTTTGCACTATTTTACAGCTTAGTGTTCATCGGCTAATCGGAATTAATCACAGTTTGGGAGAAGCGTGCTTTGAAAATTTGTGCCACAATACATTCGGCCTATTGCTTGAAACTGGATATTTTTTGATGATCATGGGGATTCTACCTTGGGTATTATTAGCAATATTGGGACTAGCCGCGGGAACAACGGCCGGATTACTCGGTATTGGTGGGGGAATGTTAGTTGTCCCTGGGTTATTTTATATTTTTAATTTAATGGACTTTCCGCCCGATTTCGTGATGCACAGTGCGATCGCCACTTCGATGAGTATAATGACTTTTACGGCGACTGCTTCGATTGTGGCACACCATTCTAAAGGAGATGTGCAATGGGGAGTTTTTTGGAAAATTATTCCGGGGATTTTATTAGGTGTTTTATTAGGTGCTTTATTAGATCATACTTTATCTAGTGCTTTACTTAAAATTATTTTCGGATTATTTTTATTATTGATTTCTGTTAAACTATTGTTAGATTTTAAACCTCAAGTACAATCAGAATCCTTACCAAGATTAGCTATAATCAACGCCGTTGGGTTGGGAATCGGTTTTAAGTCAGGACTCCTAGGAGTTGGAGGTGGCGCAATTAGTGTTCCTTTTTTAATTTATTGTGGATTACCTATGTATGAAGTCGTGGGAACATCTTCATCCTTTAGTTTACCAATTTCTATTTTAGGAACTCTGGCTTTTCTATTATCTTCCCATGGTGATTCTTTTCTACCTGGATTTATTGGATATATTTACTGGCCAGCATTATTATTAATCGCCCCATTTACAATTTTAGGAGCTTTTTTAGGGACATCACTTTCCCATTTAATTTCAGGGGAAAAATTACGGATGGCTTTTGCTTTATTTTTATTATTCATTAGTTTAAATATGTTATTGACTTAAACCCAGAGACTGAAGCACCCGATAAGTTTTTATTCGTTGATAAATTCAGGTTCACAGATAGTTGATTCCCTTTATAAAAAACCCCCAAACCGGAAAAGTTTGGAGGCATCTTAAAGTATTTTAACCATTCTAGGTTAAACGACCACAAAATTAACTAATTTTCCTGGGACAACAATCACTTTTTTAATGGTTTTATCCCCAATATGACGTTGACTAACTTCAGAATTTCGGGCATATTCTTCTAAAGTTTGGTGATTGGCGGTTGCTGGGACTTGCAGCGTGCCGCGGGTTTTTCCATTAATTTGAATCACTAAGGTAATTTCATCAACTACCAAGGCTTCTGGCTCATGCTCAGGCCATATTTGAGTATGAATTGAACCCGTTTTTCCAATCAATTGCCATAATTCCTCCGCAATATGGGGAGCAAAGGGAGCTAATAATTTTAACAGGGTTTCAATGCCTTCAGAATAAACGATAGACTCCTGACAATTCGCCTCTGATAAAGCATTACTGAGTTTCATCAATTCAGATACCGCCGTATTAAATTGATAGTCTCCGTTTAAATCCTCGCTGACTTCTTTAATAGCCGTATGAATCGCCCGTTTTAAGTCTTTTTCGACTTTAGTTAATTCTCGATTCTTAGGTTTAGAAGTCGTAATTTCAGCAAATTCAGTAACAATTCTCCAAACCCGATTTAAGAAGCGAAATTGTCCCTCAACATCGGCATCATCCCATTCTAAATCCTTCTCAGGAGGAGCTTTAAATAGAATAAACATTCGGGCGGTATCAGCCCCATATTTACCCATCACTTCTAACGGATCAACCCCATTATATTTAGATTTAGACATCTTCTCATAGAAGACTTCTAACCTTTCTCCCGTGGTCGGATCTTGGGGATTACTCGGACTAACTTGGGAAGCGGAAAAATACTTACCTGTGGTGCGGTTTTTATAGGTAATTCCCTGTACCATCCCTTGAGTTAATAACTTTTCAAAGGGCTCTTTACAATGTAATAATCCGCGATCGCGCACAACTTTTGTGAAGAATCGAGAATATAATAAATGTAAAATTGCGTGTTCAATTCCGCCCACATATTGATCTACCCCCATCCAATCATTAGTAATAGCTGGATTGAAGACTTGTTGATCATTTTTGGCATCAGGATAACGCAAATAATACCAAGAAGAATCAATAAAAGTATCCATGGTATCGGTTTCCCGTTTAGCAGGAGTTCCACAACTAGGACAAGGCACATTAATCCAATCTTCTAATTGGGCTAAAGGAGATAAACCTCGACCACTAAATTTTACATTTTCCGGCAATTTTACGGGTAAATCTTGATCGGGAACAGCCACCGCCCCACAATTCGGACAGTGAATAATTGGGATCGGAGTTCCCCAATAGCGTTGACGGGAAATCAACCAATCTCTGAGGCGATATTGAATAATTCCTTTGCCATATCCTTCATCTTCTGCATAGTTAATAATTGCTTGTTTTCCGTGTTCGGAATTTTCCCCACTAAAATTACAGGATTCGACTAAAATTCCCGTCCCCGTATAGGCCGTTGTGATCCGATCATTTTCCTCATTATCATTATCCGCATCATCGGGAACAATCACCTGTTTGATGGGTAAATCGTATTGAGTGGCAAATTGAAAATCACGCAGATCATGGGCCGGAACTCCCATGACCGCGCCTGTTCCATATCCATATAAAACATAATCCGCAATCCAAATCGGAATTTCTTCTTCATTAAAAGGATTAAGGGCTTTTCCCCCCGTAGGAACGCCGCGTTTCGGTTTATCTTCTGAGGTGCGATCGGTTTGACTTTCGTTTTTTACCTCTTGAATAAATGCTTCTACGGCGGCTTTTTGTTCCGGGGTTGTCACCTGAGCAACTAAGGGATGTTCCGGGGCTAATACGAGATAGGAAACCCCATAAACCGTATCGGGACGGGTGGTAAAAACAGCAATCTTTTCATCTAACCCAATGATCGGAAATTCTAACTGTGCCCCAATGGATTGTCCGATCCAGTTAGCCTGCATTAATTTAACCCGTTCCGGCCAGCCGTTTAAATGCTCTAAATCGTTGAGCAATTCGTTAGCATAATCGGTAATTTTTAGGAACCATTGACGCAATAATTTCTGTTCAACAATAGCGCCAGACCGCCAAGATCTTCCCTCATTATCGACTTGTTCATTAGCAAGCACCGTTTGATCAATTGGATCCCAATTAACCGCCGCTTCTTTTTGATAGGCGAGTCCACACTTATAGAATTGTAAAAACAGCCATTGTGTCCAACGGTAATATTCCGGGGAACAGGTGGTAACTTCCTTTTCCCAATCAATGGAGAATCCTAACTTTTGCAGTTGTTCCCGCATTTGGGCAATATTTTGATATGTCCATTCCGCCGGAGGAATTCCTCGGTCAATGGCGGCATTTTCGGCAGGGAGTCCAAAGGCGTCCCACCCCATCGGATGTAAGACACGATAGCCTTGCATCCGTTTGAGTCGGGCGATCACGTCGGTAATAGTGTAATTGCGAACGTGACCCATGTGTAGACTCCCCGACGGATAGGGGAACATGGATAGGGCGTAAAATTTGGGCTTGTTTTTATCGGTTGGGGTTTTATACAACCCCTGTTCTTCCCAGGTTTGTTGCCACTTTTGTTCGAGGGATGCAGGATGATATCGAGACTCCACAGCCATACTTTGTGCCGGATACGTTTTCTTATTTGTTTATTATTTTTACATATTGGTGAGGTTATACCCCCCCCGATTTCGCCTGATTATCAAACCTAAGTCGCGGGTTTCCAAGTTCCATGAAATCCATTCGGAACTACATGGGGTAATCCTAACCGACAAACAGGTTCCGTGTTTAAAGATTGGGCATCAAATATCCAAACTTCGCTGGAATTTTGCCGAGCATCATAAACAATGGTTAAAACCCAACCCTGTTGAGGATGATCGAGATCTTGAACAAATAAAGGTTCCATCGGATAACGATTTTCCCCTAAATTGGCGGTAGTTAAGGTTTGGGTTTGATGATTAAAACGTCCAATTGTGCCAAACATTTCGACCGCCGGATTAATACCGGATTTATGAAGGGATAAATAGGTAAATTGAGCTTTTTTTCCCACTTCTTGGGGGTTGACCGAGGGAAATTCACAATGGCGATCGCAGAGTTCTTCCAATTGTAGTAATTTACCCGTTTGAGGTTGCAATACCATCCGCCATAAGGTCGATTTGGCTAAGGTTTGAGTGTTTCCGGTGGCAACTTCTTTTAAATATTGATTGGTTTGGAAATCTTGATATCGGACAAAATCAACAATAACCGTTCCATCTGTTGCAACATAACCATTGCTAAAATGCCACTGAAACCAAGGTTCAGTTTCAATCCGATTTACTAAGGTTAAATTATGACGATCAATAATTAAAATTTGGGTGGGGGTTTGGGGTTGCCAGGATAGGGCCTCACTAAAGGATTTTAACTGAAGAAATACGGGTAAAAGTTTTAACCGCAGTGGGGGAATTACAAAAATTAAATATTCACCCGCTAGGACAAAATCATGCAGGGCAGAAATTCCATCCAGAGGAATTTTATTTTGTTGTTTGATGTTACCCGTGCGATCGCTCCGATATAAAATTAACTCAGGAGTCGGCCCCAAAATTTGCCCAAAATTAAAAATATCCCCGGTTTCGGGATCAATTTTAGGGTGAGCAGAATAGGGGGTATTTTCAGCTAAACCCTGGAGGTTGTCCAGTCCCTGGGTTTCTAAGGTTTCTAAATCTAAACTATGGGGTTGTCCCCCTTCCCACAACGCCAATAATTTATCGGGTAAAGCTAAAACTGAAGTATTCGCCGCATTTTTTAGGGGTTTACGAAAACGTTCCCAAAGGTTTCCCGAAGGTTTCATTCCATAGCCACCATAGATAAAACGGTTTTTTTGTTCTTCCTCTTGATAGCCTGCGGTTTGAACATAACGATAGACCCCGGTTGCCCCTTTTTCGCTGAAATGAACCCCTAAAATTGCCCCATCTCCATCAAACCAATGTCCAACTCGGTGTCCTCCCCGTGCCAATCGTCCTGGGCCATTACGATATAAAGAACCCCGTAACCCAGAGGGTATTTTTCCCGACAAAATGGGTAAGGGTGTGGGCGGAAACTCAGTTGCGGGGCTGGTAAACTGTTGATTCCAGGTCGGTTGGGCGGTTGTTGCTGTCATAACAATCACAGTCAATGAAATTAGATAAAAACTTTAGTTGCACTCAGAATAATTGTCGCTGAATTTGCTAAAATCTACAGGATTGTCCTGATTATATTTTGTAATTATCCTTGAACCAATCTATCAATCTGCCGAAAGTAGATGACTTTTTAGAAGAATTGGCAGCCATTCAACAAACTGGCTCCAAGCGTGTTGCTTTGTTGGGTTCCCGCCATATTCCCCTAACCCATCAAAACTTGATCGAGATGATGAGTTATGCCTTGGTTTTAGAAGGCAATCATTTGATTACATCGGGTTCAACGGGAACGAACGCGGCGGCGATTCGAGGCGCAATGCGGGCTAACCCCAATTTGTTGACGGTAATTTTGCCCCAAAGCATGAAACGTCAGCCTAGGGAGTCCCGCCAGCAGTTAGAACAGGTGATTCATGTGGTGGAAAATGCTAAGGGTGATGATTTATCCCTAGCTGAAGCTAGTGGGTTTTGCAACCAACAGATTATTTCTCGGTGTCAACAGTTAATCTGTTTTGCCTACCATGATAGTGTCACCCTCCTAAGTACCTGTGAGGAAGCTGAAAATCAGCGCAAAATTGTGACGCTATTCTATTTGGATTAGTAGTTAATACCAATGTTGAATCAGTCACTCGTACAGACGCGCTCTTGGCACGTCTCTACGCTGATAGTTTTTTTATTAAATAATTACAATTGACTATGGCTTCTACTTATTCATTTGATATTGTTAGTGATTTTGACCGCCAGGAATTAGTTAATGCTGTTGATCAAACCGAACGGGAAATTAAAAGCCGTTATGATTTGAAAGATACTAAGACTACCCTAGAATTAGGGGAAACTGCGATTATAGTTAATACAGATAGCGAGTTTACCCTCGATGCAATTCATACAATTTTGCAAACTAAATCCGCTAAACGGAATCTTTCTTTGAAGATTTTTGATTATGGGAAAGTAGAATCTTCCAGTGGTAATCGAGTCAGACAGGAAATTAAACTCAGAAAAGGTTTAACTCAAGAAGTATCAAAACAAATCACTAAATTAATTAAAGATGAATTTAAAAAATTACAAGCATCTATTCAGGGGGATTCTGTTAGGATTTCAGCTAAATCTAAAGATGATTTACAATTAGTAATTCAGCGTCTGAAAGAAGAAGATTATCCGGCTGCATTACAGTTTACAAACTATAGGTAAAATATACACAGTTATCTTTGATTGATACTCCACTACCTAAAGGCTAGTGGATTCTTAGTTTATTCTATTTCAACTAGGACAATTAGTTTCTAACCAACTGGATAAATCACCTACACTAGAAAAGTCGAAAATAGCTTCAGCCAAAGCCGATAACTGCTCTGATGATAGCTGTGATAAACTATCTTCTATTGATTGATTTAGTTCACCTAATTGCCGTTTTAATTGGCGTTTAATCAGATTTATTTGACCAATTTCAATACCTTCAGCACGCCCTTCAGCACGCCCTTCAGCACGCCCTTCAGCACGCCCTTCAGCACGCCCTTGAGTCAACCCTTCAGTTCGCCCTTGAGCCTTACCCAACTCAATAGCACCTATTCTTTCCCGTTCAAACTGTTCTCGTTTCTCCAAATCATCTACTTCCTCTAAACTTAAGTTTACCCGATCAGCGATCGCAAAAGCCTTCTCAATTTCCGGTACAATTAACA
>Ga0082207_1000088_pt1 | contig 55258 bp, 40 predicted proteins | sample LakMenEpi10Aug09_FD_71540 | JGI IMG/M metagenome (GOLD analysis project Ga0082207, IMG submission 71540) | reverse complement strand
CATTCCCCTAAGCAAGTTTGCTCAGTGAATTATCGTTTCGCGTGCCGGTATTCGATCAAGGAAACGAGGGGCTCTCGATCGAGAAGAAATTCGATGCTAGCAAAACTTTGTGTGGTACGATGAGGCCACAGGCCCATGATACGGGAAGAGGCCGTGCGCGCTGGTTGATTTACAGTTAGTCACGGGCCACAGGCCCATGATACGGGAAGAGCGTTACCGTAGCGCGAGCGATCAACGCCAATTGGGGATCGCTCGTCCCGGGGTCCAAGGCGCTCCTAGGGCATCAAAGCGACTGAGCATCGCAGGTATGTCGGTTCCCAGTAGCTTGTTTAACTCTCCAACCGCGGCTTCAAACTCCTGGCCGGCAATCTCATACTGCTTGCGATGCGTCAGCGTTGGGCCTGTCGTGCTACCCATGGCCCCCATCATGGCATTCGATAACCGACTCTGTAAACCTGGCATGGCTCCTTCATTACGCTTAGTCCGCGTTGGATCCCCAGCGAAGATCTGTTGGATATCCGTCAATCGCACTTGCAACGCGCGTATCTCCTTCCACATACTCGGATCGGCCTCCGCTGATGTTCTGGTCAAACCCTCGATCGCTTCGAGTCGCTCGATGGCTTCGCTCGTCAGCTCCGTCGCAGCCGTGACTGCATTGGCAAGTTTGTGGACTTGTTTCGCAAAGTCGCGAATCGCCGCGCGATTGATCTCTGTCGTGTCTCCAAACGTCAACGGCTCGATCTCAAACTCCGTCTTGGCGATCAATTCCGTAACTTCACCCTCGACCATCTGTGAAACCTCAACCGTATACTTGCCCGGTACCGCAATTGGTCCACCCCCTGCCCCACGCCTTCGGCGAGTCCCACCGCTTGATCCCGCATGGCGATAATCCCAAGTTGCTCGCACAAGCCCTCGTTCCGTCGATGTCGGAATCCTCCTGACAACCACCCCCGACGCATCCCGAATGGTTAACCACCGCGACGGAGCGACTTCTCGATCCTCCTTCTTGAGCTCCTCCCAGGACGGATAAGGTGTATCTTTGCCCGCTTTGGCCTCCTCGCGTTCCTTCTTCTCCCGCTTGGATTTTTGTGTTTTCAATTCGTCCTTCAAATGGAACGTGAAGGTGACTCCATACTCCGGATTAGGCGCGGTGTAAAAATTCGCTCCTTGGAAACCTCGGCCAGAAACACCCATCGGATTGACGGTCTGGAACATCAGTCCCTTCTTGATCGGGAACATGGTGTTGCTCTCGAGCAACTCGGGCTTGATCCCTCGAAGCGGAGAGTAGTCGTCGAGGATATAAAAACCCCGGCCAAACGTGGCGAGCACTAAATCATTCTCTCGACGCTGGATCTCTAAATCACGCACCATAATCGTGGGCAAACCCGACTTGAGCGCAATCCACTTCTTGCCTCCATCAATGGTGAAGAAACAACCGAATTCTGTACCACAGAACAGTAGGTTTGGATTCACATGGTCTTGCTTGAGCGTATACACGCTTCCTCGCTCTGGCAGGTCCCCTGTGATTTCTTGCCAGTTCTTTCCCCGGTCGGACGACTTTACGATGTAAGGTTTAAAGTCCCCTCGTTTGTGATTGTTGACCACGACGTAAACGGTGTTTGGGTCGAATAAATCGGCTTCGATGTCGTGGATATAACCAAACTCGGGCAGATCCAAAGTACCAAAGCGATCGACCTTGCGCCATGTCGCTCCACCATCCTCGGTGATCTGGATCAAACCTTCGTCCGTACCGACATAGATTAAGCCTTGGGCGAGAGTCGATTCGTCCAACGAAACGATGTTGCCGTAGAGGGATGTCGATGCATTCTTGGCAACCGAGTCGACTCCCCAAACCCGACCCATGACCTTCAATGCATTGCGGTCGATCTGCCGTGTCAAATCGGGGCTGATCGGCACCCAGCTATCACCGCGATCATCGCTGCGAAAGAGCATCTGCGAAGCGTAATACAGTCGCTTGGAGTTATGGGGTGAGATCAGCAGCGGTGAATCCCAGTTCCAGCGCAGAGCCGGGCCCTCTTTGGACTCTTGAGGCTTAATATCGACCGCCTCGCCCGTCTTGCGGTTGTATCGGACAAGACCACCGTACTGCCACTGGGAGTAAATGGTATCCGGATCGTTCGGATCAACTGCCGGCTCGAATCCATCGCCAAAGACCGTGACGAACCAGTCGCTATTGCGAATGCCATGGTCGTTGTTCGTACGCGAAGGGCCTCCTTGAGTGGCATTGTCTTGCGTTCCACCATAGATGTTGTAGAACGGTTTGTCATTGGAGACGGCTACTTTGTAAAATTGGGTGATTGGCAGATTCGCTTTGTAATCATAGGTTTTGCCGCGATCCCAAGTCTCGTACAAACCACCATCGCAGCCAACGATCAGATGGTTCTCATCAGCAGGATCGATGACGATGGCATGGTTGTCGACGTGCTTGTCTTCTTCGCCTAGAGCCACGAATGTCTTGCCGCCATCTTCGCTGACCATCATCATCGTATCGAGCGAATAGATGCGATTGGCATTATGGGGACAGCACACGATTTCGTGGTAGTATTGGGGGCTACTAGCGACATAACTGCTCATCTTTTCCCAAGTTTCGCCTCGATTGGTGCTTCGAAAAAAACCACCTTTGTCCCCTGTGGCTTCGACGATTGCATAAACGATCTCAGGGTTTACCGGCGAAATGTCCAAACCGATTTTTCCTTTATCGCCATCGGGCAAGCCTCGGGTAAGTTTTCGCCAAGTGGCTCCCCCATCGGTAGATTTGTACAGGGTCGACTCGGGGCCGCCATCGATCAGCACCCATTCGTGCCTTCGACGCTGATAGGAACTTGCGTAGAGAATTTCCGGATTGCTTGGATCGATATGGATTTCGTTGATCCCAGTCATTGGACTGATATTGAGGATGTTGGTCCAAGTCTTACCGCCATCGGTCGTCTTGAACAATCCGCGATCACCACCATCCTTCCAGAGCGGACCTTGTGCTGCAACAAACACAGTGTTTGGGTCTTGTGGATGCACGGCGATCATCCCGATGTGCTCGCTGTTTTCCAAGCCTACGCGTTTGAAAGATTGGCCGCCATCGGTCGATTTGTAGAGACCATCGCCATAACCGACACTGCGTTGGGAGTTGTTCTCGCCGGTGCCAATCCAGATGGTATGGCGATCGTGAGGACAGATCGTGACGCAACCGATGGAATAGGATCCCTGGGCATCAAAAATGGGTTTGAAGGTCACGCCGGCGTTTTCGGTTTTCCAGACACCACCCGAGGAGGCCACCACGTACCAAATCGAGCGGTTCGCAGGATCGACTGCGATATCGCCGATACGGCCAGACATGAATGCCGGTCCGATCCCCCGAAATTTCATCGCTGAGACCAAGCCCGAGTTGATCCCTGGTGCTTCATCTTTGGGCTCGTCGGAGTCTTGGGCGTGTCCAGCGAGATTTCCGATAGACAGAACGATACTTGCAAACAAAATCCAGTGTTTCAGCATGACGTTTTTCGAAGTGGTTTCAAGGTGCAGCCAGGCATAGCAAAATACGAATACAGACAACACAACTGTAGTTGGCGGGTTCAAAAATTGCCAACATGATTTGATGATTAAGGGGGCAAAGTCGGCTGGTTTTGGGTATTCTCAGGCGCTCCAACGGGGGAAGTTTTTTCGTAGGGTACGTGAAGCGGTCCTTGTAAAAAATTCCCTGGATCTTTACGGCATGGACCCGATCAATGATTTCGCAAACATTTGCAACGGAGAAGGACCGCGTAACGTACCAAGGCACAATAGGCCACCCTGATTGTTCCCAGGTACGTTTCGCGGTTGGGAGGTCGATAGCCCATCATGGATCCTCTACCTTGGTGACTTCGCCACCGAGAACCTCGATGAAGCGCTTAATCAGCGGATCGCCCATGACCTCTCGGATTCGCTGCGGTTGCGAGGCTCTTGAAGTTGGCTTTTCTTCCTGCTTAGCGACCCCTTCCCCATGCGGCATCGGTTTGTCGGTGACCACAAACCTCAATCCCAACTCTCGACCCGTTAATCCCTTAAGCCCCTCGGTGAGGCGTCGCATGTTCTCAGGACTCGAAAATTTCGAAATCGTCAACTGCGCTTCCTTGGCTAACCTCACCTCCCATTGGTCTTGCTCATGCTCGATGACTTCGATTGCCAATGTCGCAAGCTGTCTCGCTAGGCCTTCGAGCCCTAAGGCGACCGATGCCAACTGTTCGCGAGGCTCATTAAGTACCGGCGCCTGCTCTTGGGCTTGAGGCTCACGATCAACAACTTCCGGGGGGGGCGGTTCGATGGCTGATAAATTCGACACGAGCGCTTGCGGTACGACTGGCTCGGGTGCTTGTACGCTAGGTTCCTGGATCAGGGACTCTTTTTTTTTTAAGTCCTCATGGGAGGACACCGGTCGATTCGCAGAGACTGCCGGATTGAGATTCTGCGAAAGTCCTTGAACGACATCCGCGATCGCTTGTAAATCTGCCAAGCTGCAGATTTGAACCAAGGCGACCTCAAGCAGAATGCGACTTTGAACGCTGTGCTTCATCTTGACGATCGTCTCATCGAGCAGTTGGATCGCCGACAATAAGGTCGAGAGTCCCCAAGTCGCCCCGATCGCTTTGAGCTCCTCAAAGCGGCTTGCATCGGCAGTCCGCAACAAGTCCGCCGGTGCGCCAATCGAAACGGTCATCATGTCGCGAAGATATCCGAGGAACTGCTCGGCAAGCTGACCAGGATCAACGCCATCACCGATGGCCGCATGCAACTCGATGATCGCTCGGGCTGCATCTCGGGCTACCATGCACTGGGCGAACGTCGCTAGCCGCGTCTCATCGGCCGTGCCAAGCATCGCGTGAACCTCTGCCACCGAGATGTGTTTGCCGCCAAAGCTAAGCATCTGCTCAAGGAGCGATTGACTGTCTCGCATCGAACCGGCTGCACGTCTTGCGATAACCTTTAAAGCCTCTAGGTCAGCCTCGGTTCCTTCGCTCGTACAGATGAACTTCAAACGGTCCAAAATCTGATCGGTGCTAACGGGTGGAAAATCATACCGTTGGCATCTGGATAGAACCGTGATCGGAATCTTCTCCGGATCGGTCGTGCAGAAAATGAACTTCACATGCCCTGGGGGCTCTTCAAGCGTCTTGAGCAAGGCGTTGAAGGCTTGGGTCGTGAGCATGTGGACTTCGTCGATGATGTAGATCTTGTAGGACGATCGTGTCGGACGAATCGAAGCATTGGATCTGAGTTGGCGAATTTCATCGATCCCGCGATTGCTGGCTCCATCGATCTCGATGACGTCCATGTCATCTCCCGAATCGATCGCAAGAGCGACTTCTGAGTTCGGGTCGAAGCGTCCGGTTCCGTCGGTCGATGCGTTGAGGGCTTTGGCAAAGATGCGTGCCGTGCTGGTCTTGCCGACCCCTCTTGCTCCCGTGAACAAATAAGCGTGCCCGACTCGATTGGTTTCAATCGCTCGAAGCAAACCTTGCGCAACGGTGTCTTGTCCGACGAGTTCCTCGAACGTCTTGGGACGATAGCGACGTGCGACGACGGTATATCTGCCCGTTGCCGCAGAGTCGTTGGTTTCGGAGGATTGGTTCGGTTCGTCGGCCATCAAAATTCCTTGGGGTGCCTGTTCGATTCGCGAATCGATAGATGTATTGTTGCTTAGATTCCGTCGTTGGAAAATCCCCAAGATTGCCCGAAGGGCGATTTCGACCGGAGTTCACGTAGCATCGGTGTGCCAAAAAGCGTGTACAATCAACGATATTCACAAAGCCTCGCTGGAGAACCTGGAGAACAACGATGTCAAGCGACCCAAGTCGACCTGTCGTGCTGACCGACTATCTGACGGACATCGAAGCCCGTTTGCTCATTGGTTATTTGGAAGAGATTGGTATCCTCGCGTATCATTCTGGAGTTGGAGGCAGTACCGGTTGGCCGGACGCGGCCGGCTATGCCCAGGTGGTTGTTCGGCAAATCGACTATGAGCAAGCCAAAAGAGCGATGGATGAGTTTATTGCCTACCGCCACCCCGAGGGGGCTTAAGCGATGACCCTCAAGGCTTGTCACTGTTGTGGCCAAGTCCATCGATTGGCTGAAGGTTCGGAGTCAACCGTCGGGTACGCTTGTACGCGTTGTGGGACGACGATTGCCAGCCGAGCAAGAAGCCAACGGTCCAGTCAGCGGGCGGCGGCGGCAGCCATGGCTGCGTTGCTGCTATTCCCTGCCGCTATTTTTCTGCCGATCTTGGAGATCGAAAAATTGGGGCATCGATACCACAGCAGCATCGTCGGTGGTATCTTCGAACTCTACGCACAGGGAAGTTGGTTCGTAGCGACGATCATCTTTGCTTTCTCGATTGTTTTGCCAGTCCTGAAACTCGTCACCTTACTGGAACTGTGTTGGTTTCGGTGGCTTGAGCACCATCACCGCGCGACGGCTTATAGGATCATCGAGTTCTCAGGGCGCTGGAGCATGCTCGATGTCATGCTACTTGCGTTTTTAGTGATGCTGATCAAGCTATCTGGAATTGTCGAGTTTCAAGTTGGCCCGGCCGTGGTGGCTTTTGCATTGTGTGTGGCCATGAGCATCGTCGCCTCGATGCTTTTTGACCCACATTCGATTTGGGGAGAATGAAAACAACTGGCAGCTGTGTTCAGAGAAGATCGGTGCGGATCTTGTTGAGCAAACGGAGGATTTCTTGGCAATCGCCGGGTCGATTCTCCGGCTTCTTTTCGAGCATGATCATGATCAATTCGGAGAGTTCTTTTGGCGTGTCAGGAACCAATTCGATAGGGGGTGGCGGGTTGTGATTGGCCAAGGCCGAGAGTGTACTGATGATGTTTTCGCGATCGAAAGGTCGTTTTCCAGTGATCAGATCATAAAGGATACATCCCAGTGCAAAGAAGTCGGTTCGATAGTCGCTTTTCTCACCGCTTGCTTGTTCAGGAGCCATGAATGAAGGGGTTCCTATAAAGGTTCCCGAGCGAGTCAGTCGCAGTTCCTCCTCGGCCAGATGAGCTAGTCCAAAATCGATGATCTTGACGCTGAGCGAAGGGGACTCGATCCAGAGATTTTCTGGCTTTAGATCCCTATGAATCATCCCCGACTGGTGTACTTCGAGCAATCCTTCGGTTGTCTCGATGGAGATGCGAAGGATTTCGTGGATGGGCAAACTATTGAATCGAGATCGATAGGTTTGTAGGTTCGAACCGCTGAGGAATTCCATCACAAGATAGGGAAGAGAATTGACCTCTCCAACATCGTGGACTTCGACGATTCTTGGGTGATCGATCAATTGCAAAGCACGCCATTCCCTCCGGAACCGTTGGCGGGCTGTATCGTCCTCGGAAACCTTCGGATGAAGAACTTTGATTGCGTAAATCTGTTGGGTTCGGGTATCGATCGATTTAAAAACACAACCCATACCCCCTTCGCCTTGAATCGAAACCAGACGGTACGGGCCGATACTTGCGATATCCGACGGGACGATAGAAAGACCGAGTCGTTTGCTCCAATCGGTTGCCTTATTGCTTGAAGTGATGGTGAAAGACGTTGCGGTTGTCGAACTTTCATTGATTGAACCGGCGATCGTTTTTGAATCAACGGATTGGAAATTCTGTGTGCGATCGAGTTGGACTTTCTTTGTCTCTCGTTCTAGGTCATGCCGAATAAGTCTAAACGAACAGTAAGGATCACCCTTGTGCATGCAAGAATCGTGATGAATTTCGATCACTTCTTGGAAGTGGCTCGAAAGTCCCTTGATGATACCAATAGCGAGTTGGCAAAGTTTGCGATCCGACGAGTAGAGCAGTTGCAACTGGTCATCGGAGATTCGAATCGCATCGAGCACAGGAGGTACTGCACCGGGGTTTCCGGCTCGGACCGCAGAGTGGATAAAGGTTTCGGTGTTCTCGATGATATCGAGGGTCTTCCATTCGGGTTTGATCACTCTTTGGTACAGGCGAATCAATTCTTTTGAGAGAAAAATACCGAACGACTCGACGACTTGATCGACGGGAATTCCCAGGATGCTCGATGCAAGAGCGATTTGCTCGATCGCTTGGCTGTCTTCGTAAACCGATCCAGCCGAGAAGGTTTGATGGTTGAGGCCTGCTTTGGCAGAAGCTTCACGCCACTGTTGGGGCCCAATGGTTTGCTGAGCAAATTTTTGGAGTTGAACGAGGATCAGACCGTGCATTATCGATGAGGTTTGACAGAAATCGGTCCGTCAGAAATTACTTTAACAAAAGGATGGCTAGATACACGTCATGGAAGGAGGGCTTATTGTAGATGATCCAGGGCATCGATGTGCTCCAGAGGTACTTCGATTTCCGCAGAAAGTTGCTTTAGAAAATCGATCAAGAAGCCAGCCCGTTGGATAGCGATCGATTTTCCGGCGGAGGTTCGCATCGTCGAGGGAAGTTTGAGCAGTTTGGCAAAGAAATGATCGACCGATTGTTGGTCGTCTCGGAGTTGCCGGGTCGTCGCAAAAGGGTCCTCTGGATGGTAAAGACGCTGGCCCATCGCACCACCGGTCATCAGGCAGCGGGCAAGCCCGATGGCACCGAGGGCTTCGAGTCGGTCGGCATCTTGGAGAACTTCCGCCTCGATCGACTTGCACTCGATACCAGCAGAAAAGCTGTGGGCTTCGATGGCATGCTCGATCCGATCGAACTTATCCACGGGGTATCCCAATTCCTCCAGAACTCGCAGCGCACGCTTGGCAGCAAGTCTTGATGCTTGGGATCTGAGCGGAGAATTTTTTGCAACGCACACGCAATCGTGAAACCAAGTTGCCGGGAGCAGTACGTCGTAGTCGATAGGCAGACTCGCCGAGATTCTCATCGCGTTTTTGACGACGCGCTCGACATGCTCAAGTCCATGACCGGGGTCTGCTGAAGCCATCTCGATGGCAAGAGCTTGGCGAATCGGGCTAAGCCAGCGTGCATTCCAGTTCTCAAGCTCGAAAGGGGGTGGCTGCATGGTCTGTTTTAAGCATGTGTTCTAAATGGTACCGAGCGACACAAGTTCACTTGCGTAGTCTGCGGGGCGTATTTCGATCGCCTTTGCCAATTCTTGGGCTTGTTGCGAATTGCGAATACCGACGATCGCACCTGTGACGGCCGGATTGTTAAGGACCCAAGCGATCGCCAGATGCCCGGGACTGATCCCGAGTTTGTTTGCACTCTGTGTGACTCTTTCGGCGATTTCAAGGTTTCGCGAAAGCAGTGGCTCTTGAAAGTGCATGCTACGAGTTCGCCAGTCGTCCGAAGGAAGGGCGGCAAGGCGTTGACGGGACATGGTGCCTGTAAGCATGCCTGAGCCCATTGGAGAGTAGGCGATTACCCCGATGTTCTGGGTGTGTGTGTAGGGAAGAATCTCTGCTTCGACTTCTCGGCGGATCAGTGAGTAAGGTGGCTGGAGGGACGTGATTGGTGCGATGGAACGGATGCGTTGCATTTGCTGAGCATTGAAGTTAGAAACTCCGATCCACCTGACTTTGCCTTCCTGCTGCAGTTTGGCAAGAGTGCTCCAGCCTTCCTCGATGTCTTCATCGGGTTCTGGCCAATGGATTTGGTACAGATCGATCGTTTCAACACCAAGCCTTCGCAAGCTGTCTTCGCACTCCTTGCGGATCGAATCGGCTTTCAGGGACTTGATGATCTGGCGGTTTTGATCCCAGTTTCTCTCGCATTTGGTAAACACATAAGGCTTTGCGCCCGAGTACTGTCTCAGCGCCTCGGCGACAACTTCTTCGGAGTGACCGAGTCCGTAGACGGCTGCCGTGTCGATCCAGTTGACACCCGAGTCCAGTGCCGTGTGGATCGCACGGATACTTTCGGCGTCGTCTTGTTGGCTCCAGGAAAAGGCCCATCCGTCGCCCCCGATGGCCCAAGCTCCGATGCCTACAGGAGTGATCATCAAATCTGAATTGCCTAATCGACGCTTGTTCATTTTTTCTTTCCCGAAAGATCGCGAACCCATAGTTGTTCGGGGCAATAGGGTACGAGAAACAGTGGAAAGTTTCCAGCATTGCAGAGAGTATTTGTTGAATTGGTTGTCCGCGTACTGCTTTTGTTTCGATCGGAAATATGCGAAAATGCACTCGAAGTCCTATTTTTTGTTCCCTCAGGTATTTGGTGGCTAATCACGCAGACGTTTGATCCTGCGGATGCTCGAAGCCGAGTTTTCGAGCACGAGCATGAGCGTGACTAGCGATGTCCGTCGAAGATTGCCACGCGAATACCTACGAGAGATCCTTAATCGTCCCGCATCCTAAGAGTTTCCGTGTCACAAGCGTCCCTGGCTAGTCGAATCGAGGAATTGCGAAACGGGGTGTGGCAAGCGGACCCAACGGCTTATTTGGTGGAAGCTCGTGTGATGCGACGGTTTTTGAGGAAGCAGTCCCGCCATCCGTCTTTGGCCGTCGTGCTTCCGCATCGAGAGTCGCAGGTCGCAACGCTTCAGGAGGTATGTCGCGCGATCCTTCCCGACGAACTTGGGCTGAGTCAAGCACCATTGGGTTCGGGCGAAGTCATTTTGCTTCAGCTTCCAAGTGTCGATCAGTTGGAGCATTGGCCGATCGAGGAGCTCAAGCTCCTGCTGTGGCGACGTTTGTTCCATGCAAGCATCGACCGAGAGCTCAAGCATCTGCATTCCCCGGATCAATTAGCGTTGGTTCAGGCTCGGATTGATGCCCTAGGTCAGGTCGAATTCGACGAAGCGCATCACGTGCTGCGAAACGAACTTAGGCTATTGCATCCTGATTCCAGGGTCGAGGCTTTTAGGGAGTGGGTGGCTCATTATTGGGAGTTTCATTCTTTTGACCCCGAGCGAATCGCCACTTGGTTTCCCTCGATGCAACAGATGGATCAAGTTGAGTCCAAGATGCGTTTGGATTTGCCGATCGAAGCGATACTCGAAAAAAGCAAAATCTCGGGTGCTGCTTCGATCGATACGCTCAGTCGTGAATCCCAGGACGAGACGGTGCTGAAGAACACGCAAAAGGGTTGGTCGATCGAGTTTGCTCAAAGCACGTCGGAGCGCAAATATCTCTGGCACATGCGTCGAAGGGATCGCTCGACCGAGAGAGGCAACACGGTTCGAGCGATTATCTCATCGCTCCGGGCCGCCCGCTGTGCTCCATCGAGGAACAAGCGATCCAAGGCCGAATCGACTGCCGAGTCCGATCTGCGCCTGTTGGTAAAAAGACTTCGCGAAGCGATTGGATTTCCCAACCCCGACAGCAACCAATGGCACTTGGTTTTGATGGCCTTATCTAGAAATGCCATCCAAGGATTTTGGAACTCCGAGAAACGACTTCTGTACGATCTTCAAAAGGTCTGTCTCGATAAAGAGCGCGTTTCGTACCGCGTGGATTTGTTGCGATGGGTAACCTCGTTTGGTTCCAAGCCTTTGCGCAGACCGCTGTATAATTTGCAAGAAGTCCAAATGGCCAAGCACTTGGCCAGCGCGACGGCAAGACTCGTTCATGTGCGGCTCAGTGGTATCGAAAGAGAAAAACTTACGACTCTCCTCGAGCAGGCATCGCATCAAGCCGACCAGCAGTTGCGATCGAGGATCCGAGACCCACTGCGCCAGACGCTTTTAGAGGTCGGCATGTCCCCAACGTCGTTCCCCGAACGCATTGCGATGGACAAATTGGTCGAAGATGCGCTCGACTGCATTTCTGAGAAAGGCTACATCTCGATGGGTTACTTCCGAGATGCAGTCAGCAAAAATGATTTGAAGCTTCCGGATCTCGATGGGCTCAAAGAAGCTTGGTCTGGCGATCGACTGCTCAAGGCCGATGATAGGCTCGATCAAGTTCTCGATGGTGTGTATCGCCGGGGAGACTTTTATTTGCGCTGGATCCAGATGATCAGCGCTGTGTTTTTTGGAACCAGCAAGGGTCGATTTGCAACGCTGTTTCTGATCATTCCCTTCGGCGGAGCTTTGGTGCTCATCGAAAGTATTAGTCACATTTGGCACAAGATCCAGTCTTGGACTGGGGGGCATGCCGAGGCTCAAGGTGTAGCCAAGCACAACGAGTCAACCGAGGGGGACCCTGCGGAACTCACCGAAACGGCCAAGCAGATCGAGAGCAAAGAAAACGAACAAGTCAGCGGGCTTACCAAGCCCTCGAGTGAGTCACGATCCAGCGAGCCCATCGATTCGGTTGCCTCCGAGGGGATCAATACAAACCCGACTGTCGAGGATGCAAGCACACTTGCTTCTTGGCCATCGCTCGATGGCTTTGGACTACTCGATGGAGATAGCACCAAGGAAACGGTGAGTGTACCTCCGGAGTCACCTGTTCAAGCGGTCGATCAAATTGTGAACAACCAGTTGAGTATCATCCCTATGGTGATTCTCTTGGGTTTCTTCTTGATGGGGTTGATCCATCTTCCGAAGTTCAGAGTAGCGATTTGGAAAGTGCTTCGGTGGATTGGGCAACTGGCCTATGCGGTTTGTGTGCGTCTACCGCAAAAGCTCCTGCCGTGGGATCTGATCCGGTCGACCTTGGCACATCCTTGGACTCAATGGCTCTGGTCTTATGCGATCAAGCCTGGGGTGTTGGTCGTAGCGCTCAGGTGGATGATCTTGAGGACTTGGCCTGACACGACGAGCAGTTTTTTTCGTTATTCCTGCGAGGTATTGATCGCAAGTGGTTTGCTCAACTCGAGGGTGGGTAGAGATTTTCAAGAGTTGATCTTTGAAGCCATCAGTGGTTTGTGGAGTATGCTCAGGCTCCGTTGGTTTGTCGTCGCGATTGATTGGATTGTCGAGTTCTTTCGCACCATGCTGTTGGTCTTCGAAAGATTTCTCTATGCAGTCGATGAGTGGTTGAGATTTCACAATCAGGAGAGTGTTTTTTCACTAACGGCCAAAGCCATCCTGGGGTTCTTCTGGTCGGTCATATCGTTTCTGATTCGGATCTATATCAATTTGCTCATCGAGCCGACGCTTCACCCGGTAAAACACTTTCCGGTGGTAACCGTTGCTCACAAGATCTTCTTGCCTGTACTACTGATCTTGGCAGTCAACATGGAGTCTTTTTTGAGCAACTACATGAACAAAGCTTTAGCCATGTCGATCACTTGGTTTAACATCGTTTTCCTGCCGGGATTTTTTGGTTTTGCGGTTTGGGAGCTCAAGGAGAATTGGAGGCTTTTTCGTCAGAACCGTTGGCAGAATTTGTCCGCGATGCCAGTGGGGAGTCACGGCGAAACGATCGAACGACTGCTGCGTCCAGGCTTTCACTCAGGTACGTTGCCCAAATTGTTTAGGGGGTTGCGAAGACTTGAAAATGAGTCGGCTTCGGTCAAAAGATTCACGAAACGACGCAGTTGTTTGAAGAAGCTTCACCATGTTGTCGAGTGTGTGCATCGATTTGTCGATCGGGAGCTATTGGCACTGGTCAATCAGGCACTCGACTCCGAACCGACTCGGCTGATTTGCTCGGAGGTCAAGGCATCGACAAACAGCTTGTCGATCCACTTGGATTTGGTAACCCAAGACGTTCCGAATGGATCTGTGCCTTTGGAACTGGTGATCCAAGAGCAAAGCGGTTGGGTGGTTGCATGGACTCACCGCACCGGCTGGCTCGATCATGCTCCCGAGAGGCTTCAGTGCGCGTTTGACCTGGCATTGCAGGGTTTCCTGCGAAAATGCGGTGTGTTCCTCGTGCGTCGCCAAGTTGATCGGGAGTTTACCAAAGGTAGGCCTTATGATGTCCAAGACCATGGACTGGTTGTTTGGTCGGATCATACCTTCAGTGAGGAATGTTTTGTCAAGCTCGATGGATCACACGTCTCTAGTTTTCACCCGAGCCAACTGGCAAGGACTTTGGGTCTCTCGGAGGTGCCCGATCGCCGCTGGATCTTTGCGGCGAGCGAAACAACCTGGGCTCAGTGGGAAAAGGATTGGGAAGAACTCATCGCCGAGCACCAGGTTCCACAAGGTCCGACCATGAGTTCCGCGAATCGGCTAGAATAAGGAATCAATAAAGGATGGAGAGGAAAATAATGCATATCAACCGCAATCGTTTGCTCGAGCGATTCTTGCAGTACGTCAAAATCGGCTCGACGGCCAATCCCAACACCCAAGACTACCCCAGCAGTCGTGGGCAATGGCTCCTAGGTGAGTTGCTCGTCAAGCAGATGAAATCCTTTGGGATCGAAGATGCCCAGCAAGATGTCAACGGATTGGTATGGGGAACCGTTCCGGCGACAACCCCGGGGCCTGCTCCTACGATCCTTTTTAATGCTCACTTAGACACCTCGCCCGAGGCGCCTGGGGATCACTGCAGGCCCGAGGTGATCGAGTCCTACCAAGGAGGTGATATTCCACTTGCCGGAGGAGATTCGATCCAAGTTTCCCACACACCGGAGCTCGAAGAACTTATTGGTAAGACGCTCGTGGTGACCGATGGCCGAACGCTTCTAGGCGGTGATGACAAGGCCGGGGTTGCGGCGATCATGGAAATTGCCAACTACTTGATGGAACGTCCAGAGATCCCACATGGCCCGATTAGGATCCTCTTTACATGCGACGAAGAGATCGGGCGAGGCACTCGGTACTTTGATTTGAACCAGGCTGGAGCCGTCGCTGGATACACCTTAGATGGAGGGGCATCTGGAACCATCGATGTAGAGACATTCTCAGCCGATTTGGCTACCGTCAAATTCATTGGGCACAATACGCATCCCTCGGTGGGTAAAGGGAAGATGGTCAACGCGCTCAAGGCTGCATCTGAGTTTGTAGCGGCTTTGCCAACCGACCGGCTTTCGCCTGAAACGACCAGTGGGCGAGAGGGATTCATGCACCCTTATGTTTTTCAAGGTTCGGTATCGGAGGCGACTGTCCAGATCTTGCTTCGTGATTTCGAAACCCCCAAGTTGAATCAGTATGCTTCGATGCTTCGCTCGATTGCCGACGAGATGACCAGGCTCCAGCCGAGGCTCAGCATACAACTCCATGTCGAGCAGCAGTACCGAAACTTGGGAGATAAACTGCGAGAGTTTCCCATCGCGGCCGACTTGGCCGAACAAGCCTACCAAAGACTTGGTCGCCATTGCAAACGGGATGCGATACGAGGAGGAAGCGACGGTTCGCTCATGTCGCATCTTGGGCTCCCCACCCCGAATCTATCTGTCGGCCAGTACAATATTCACTCGACCAAAGAGTTCGCTTGTTTGGACCAGATGGTACAAGCCGTCGAGCATGCGGTCGTGCTCTCGCAGCTTTGGGGCGAGCAAGGACGCTACTAACCAATGTTTGTTCGGGTTGTTTTGTCTTTGCGAATGTTCGCCAAATAGACCACATAGGGACACGGTGAGTCGATGCTAAGGAGTCTTAGAAAGTATTCGGGTTTGTTGGTCGCTTTTGCCCGAAACAGTCTTGTTCGGGACATGACCTTCCGTGGAAACTTCTTGGTCGACTGCATTTCCAGCTTGGCTTGGTTAACGATGAACCTGGGGTTTTATCTGCTGATCTTCTTTCATGTTCGGAGTATCGGAGCGACCAGTGGGTGGGGGCGTGACGAGTTCTATGTATTCCTAGCCACGACTTGGATCATCAATTCGATTGTGCAGGCATTTTTGATGCCAAACGCCCAGGAGTTCAGTGAATTGATCCGCACAGGTGGATTGGATTATGCATTGCTCAAACCCGTCGACACCCAGTTCCTGATCTCGTTTCGACGCGTCGAGTGGGCATCGCTGAGCAACGGTGTTGCTGGGCTGATCATCCTGGCTTATGCGATCTGGAAGTTGTCGATGCGCACCGATCCTCCATGGGATCTTTCGTTGGGCATTGGCCTGTTGTACGTAATCTATATCGCTTGTGGCGTTGCTCTTTTTTACAGTCTGATCGTCTGTTTGGCTGCGACAAGCATCTGGCTTGGTAGAAACCAAAGCCTCTATGACTTTTGGTTTTACATCACCAACTTTTCACGCTATCCGATGGAGATTTATCAAAGTGGCTGGGGGATCCCCCTTTGGTACATCTTCACATTTGTGTTTCCGATTTTGGTGATCATCAATGTGCCGGCAAGGTTGCTGGCTCAACCTTTGTCTCCTCGGCAAGGTTGGGAGTGGGGGCTAGCGGTTTTCGCCTTTCTAGCTACCATCGCGTCGCTTATCGTGAGCCGTTGGGTCTTTCAAAGGGCCTTGCGAAGCTATTCAAGCGCCAGCAGTTAATTCAGGATCAACTCGGTATTCTTTATGACGAAACAAGCCTCTTCGGAGCGCCAGTACATTGCAAGCCTGCAACCGCAGACCCAAGTCGATGCGGTTTTTCGAATCGCAGATCGGCAGCTCAGATCGAACCGCCAGGGGAACCCATACTTGCTTTTGCAATTGCAGGATCGCAGCGGAGCTATTTCGGCAATGCGTTGGAACGCTGACGAAAAACTTGCCGATCGGTTTCCAAAAGGGGCTTTTGTCAAAGTGCAAGGGATGACGCAGTTGCACAATGGCAACATGCAGATCATTGTCAATCAGATGCAGTATGTGGATGCCGATCAAGTTTCCCTCGAGGAATTCGATGCGTTGGATCGCGGGCAAGTGAAAGCTCATTGGGAGACTTTGTGCAAGCTGGTCGAGACGATCGCCGATCCGACCGTAAGCGCGATATGCCAGGAGATTTTAGCCGATGAACCAACCCGCAAGTTGCTTCAAATCGCACCGGCCGGAACCAAAACCCACCACGCTTACCCAGGGGGGCTTCTCGAGCACATCGTCTCGTTGATGCAATTGTGCGAGTTTGCAAGCAGCCATTACACCCACGTCGATCGAGATTTGCTCATGGCTGCGGCTTTGGTGCACGATCTGGGTAAGATCCAGGAGTTATCGTTTGAAAACGAGCTCAACTACACCGATGCAGGTCAGTTGCTGGGCCATTTGGTTCAAGGTGTCGTGATGCTCGAATCCTTTGCCAAGAGGCTGAGGGACAAGGGCCAGACGATCAACGCCCAGAAGCTCCTGCGTTTGGAGCATATTGTGGTGAGTCATCATGGGACTTTGGAGCACGGGAGCCCGAAAGTTCCCATGACTCTCGAAGCACTCGTGTTCCATTACCTTGACGAAATGGATGCCAAGCTCAATACGGCCACCGAGCTGATCTCCCAGGATCGTAGCAGCGACCCATGGACTCCTTTCCATCCGACGCTATCGAGGCGGTTATACAAGGCGAGTTTGGATCGCCAATCGAACGAGTAAATTCGCCAGTGCCTGTGGCCGAAACTCCAGAATCCAAGAAATCTCAGCTTGGAGCGAATTCATGCTGATTCAATTGGCCTAGAGGGGGCAAACCTCCCAAACCTTAGGGTTTTCCCCGCTTAACCATCCTGCAGGCTCGAAACCTTTGGCAATACCTTGGGTTTGCAGGACGGATAGCTAATGGTCCGGCAAAAGATTGCAAGTCTGTTATTTGCTATCAAAACCGGCATTTTCCTGGAGTTGTTGGGCTTGATTCCTTCCCTTGCCGAGCAAAAGACCTGGGAAATTGTTGACTTTGGACTACAGTCAGAAGCCTTAGAACCCAAAAAACCAAGCGAATCGATACATTCCTTATTGTTAAGCCCCGAACTGGGGTGGTCAAAACCATGCGAAAATTGAACCGTCGGTCACTTAGGTTACGTCGAAACGCCAAGCTTTTCTCAACCTTGCTGCTGTTTTGTGCCTTGGGGATCGCTTCACCAGCCATAGGGTTTTGTGATGGGAATCCAGACATCGTTGGGGTGCTGGCGACGTTGACCGAACCGAACACTGCGGCCGACTTAGGGCTCAGCGACGAGCAGTTGACCAAGCTCAGGGACTTGGTCAAGCAGCATGAAGCCAAGGCGATCGATTTTGCGGCTGAGCTTCGATCCATCGAAGACCCCGTCCAGCGCAAGGAGCGTTCGCGTCAGAATTTGCGTGCAGTCGAGATGGTCGGGATGCAGATGCTTAACCAAGAGCAGCGTCAGCGAGCCGAGCAGTTGCGACTTCAAGGACTCGGGCTCGCAGCGGCGTTAGAGCCAGAAATTGCTGGTGCCTTGTCGGTCAACGAAGAACAGATGGCCAAGCTCCAGACGATCGTCGAGGGCAAGCGAGGATTGATGCGGCAACTGGGCCCAGAGAAAGGGGCTGCCGAATTTGCAAAGCAACTTGGCGATGTGCTCAATGACGAGCAGAAAGCCAAGTGGACAGCGATGGTTGGACCTGCGGCTGGGAAACCGCAATCACAGGATCCGCAAGTTGGATCGGCACCCTCGGATGATGCTTCGAGTTCCAACAATGCTTCGCAGGCTGCACCAATGGCCCGTCGCGAGCAGCAAAGCGACTCGGTGCCGACGGGAGTGCCGGGCGAATTTGGACTTCGACTCAACTTCAATTCGACCCCATGGTCGGATGTTCTCAAGTGGCTTTCTAAGGAAGCGGAGCTGAGTTTGCAGACCGATTTCTTTCCTCCTGGGACCTTCACCTATCGAGACCCGTTCCGAGTTTATACGGTTCCTCAAGCGATGGATGTGATGAATGGTGTACTGCTGAACCGTGGGTATACGTTGATTCGCAAGCAGCGAGCTCTCTTGTGCATCGATTTGGGATCGGGTGATCCTGAGTTGATTCGTGGCTTGATTCGAGAGTTGTCTGAGATCGTTCCGGCTAAGGAACTCGACAGTCGCGGGGAGTTTGAAATCTGCAAGACGGTTTTCATGCTCAGTCGCTTGAGTGTTGAAGAGGCCGAGAAAGAGGTCAAGCCGCTTTTGGGGCCTCAGGGTTCGATCGTCTCCTTGCCATCAGCCAATCAATTGATCGTCACCGAGACAGGCGGAAAACTCAGGCTTATTCGAGAGACGATCGAGCGTTCTGAAATGCCCGATGCCGGTAGGATGTCCAAGATTGTTACGATCGCTCTGAAGAACATGAGTGCAGAGGAACTCCTTGGGATTGCTCGGCCATTGGTGGGGCTCAAGGACGGAACGAATGTATCGGAAGACTTGAGTATCTCGACAGATTCCTTCGGCACGACGCTTTATGCAACTGGAACTCCAGACAAGCTGCAAAAGCTTCGCGACATCGTCAAGCAAGTCGACGTAGAGCCGATGGATGGTAAGACAACGTCAGCAACGGCAGAGCAAGTCGCTGTGCGCAGTCACAGCATTCGTGGTTCGGATCCTCAGACAACCATGGATGTTTTGCAAACCCAGTTCTCAGGGCAAACCAACATCAATTTGGCACTGGATCCCAAATCCAACAATATCATTGCTCGGGCCACGCCGAGCGATCACAAGATCATCGAAGATATCATCGAGACGCTATCTGGGCAGACCAGCGATTTCGAAGTCATCGAGCTTGGTAAGATGGACACCCAAGCGGCTATCTTGACCCTCGAAAAGTTCTTTGGAAAATCCAGCTCGAAGGACAAAGACGGCAATGCCAAGGGCCCGATCTTTTACGGCGATACCGTAGCAAGACGAGTAATGGTTCAAGGCACTCCGCAGGAGGTCACCCAGGTTCGAGAGTTGCTCAGAAAAGTGGAAGCCACTGGGCCTACGCTCGAAGGCCTGCGAGAGAAGGCCCGTTTCATCCCTTATTCTGGCAAGTCAGCCGACAAGTTCCTCGATCAGATCGATGTGCTTTGGAAGGCTACTAAGCAAAACGGAAGAATTCGCAGGATCGAATCCAAGGATGGGAAGATGGTTCCCTCACAGGTTCCTAATAGCTCCGATTCACCAGCAACACCTGCTACCGAAACTCCTCCAGGGCAAAAGGCCGCTTTGGGCCAACCCGATCGGCTTCCAAGCCGATTGGTCGATACTGCTGCGGTTCGTTTGACCAAATTGTCCCAAGACCCTGCCGAGCCATCGAGTCCATCGGATCAGACGCAGCAGCCCGATACGCAGCAGAAGACAGCTGGAGAAGTCGGAAAGAATGAGTTAAGGGTTTTCCAGGGGCCTGCGGGCCTGATCGTCACCAGCGATGACCCTCAATTGCTCAACGAGTTCGATGAGATCTCTCGGGTTGTCCAAGAGCAGATGGCCGCAGGACCTTCGGAACCGACCGTCATTTATCTAAAGCATATTTCCGCCTTGGCGGCCGAGGAATTGATCCGAGGAGTTCTCAACGGATCCTCTTCCGGCGGCAGTGGCGGTGGTGGCGGTGGTGGACTGCTTGGCGAAGTCGCCGGGAGTGTGCTCGGTGGAGGTGGTTTTCTTGGAAGCCTGCTTGGGATGGGCGGCGGTGGTGGATCATCGGCATCAAGCACGATGAGCGGAAGCGGGGACATTTCGATCACGGCTGATCCTCGACTCAACGCTCTCTTTGTCCAAGCAAATCCTCTCGACATGCAGTTGATCGAAGAGCTTGTTCAAATCATTGATACCGATGATGCTCCGGTTGATCCCCAAACTCGAGGTACACCCAACATCATTTACCTCGAGAGCGCGTCGGTTACAGAGGTTGAAGCGACGGTTCGAAGTGTATTTGCTGATCGACTCGGAGGGGCTGCAGCAGCACAAAACGCTCAGCGCCCACCGAGCCCACAGGAGTTCATTGAAGCTCTTCGAGGTGGTGGCGGTGGAGGACGACGAGGTTCGGCACCCAAGGAACTCAAAGAAGCGAGCATGACGATCACGTCCGATAAGAAGAATAACGCTTTGATCGTTGTGGCACCTAAGCAGCTCTTTGATCAGGTTGAGGAGTTCGTCAAGATGATTGACAAGACTGTTGAGGGTAGCGAAGACAGTTTCATCGTTGCTCCTATCGCAGGGGTGAATCCCAATACGGTTCGATCGGCTCTTTCATCGGTTTTCGGGGCTCAGGCGCGGGTTTCCTCGACCAGCAATCCGCAAACGGCACCTGCCAACAACGCAGCCCAGCCTCAAGCCAATCCGTTTCAGCAGTTTAGGAATCAGTTCCAAGGAGCACTTGGGGGAGCCAACCAAGGTCGAGGCGGAATGCAAATGGGATTCCCCGGCGGTGGCGGATTCGGTGGTGCTCAAGGTGGCAATCCAGGAATGATGTTTAACGTCCCAGGTGGCCAGGGTGGCTTCCGAGGCATGCAGGGAGGTGGAGCTGGCGGAGCCAATCCCTTCGGTGGAATGGGCGGTGGTGCGGGCGGCTTTGGTGGCAACCGAGCTGGCGGCAACAATGGTGGTGGGAACCGAGTTAACCGAGGCAATCGCTAACACGAGGCAAGCAGACCGATGATTCTAGAAGCGGGTGACATACTGGTACGACGCGGCTTGGTCAACCAAGCTCAGATGGATGAATCGCGCGCATCGGTCAACGGTGGTGGAATCATCGAAAGCGTCGTACAGAAGGGTTTTGTCAAAGAGGATGTTGCTCTCAAGGCGATTGCCGAAGAGCTTGGGATCGACTACATCGACTTGCGTGAAGCGAACGTCGATCTGTCGCTCCTGCAAAACTTCCCTCAGAAGCTGATCTATCGTCATGCGATTTTTCCAGTTCGGAAAGAAGGTCGCCGGGTTTACGTAGCCACCAGCAACCCGCTTGAACTCTATCCGCTGGACGAAGCCGCAGCAGCATTAAGCTGCGCTGTGGTTCCGATGGTTGCCGAGAAGATCGAGATCGCCAAGCTTGTTAAAAAGCACCTGGGGGTCGGTAGTGAAACCGTCGAAGGACTCATGGCTGCGCGCAGCGATGAGGACGACGATATCGAGTTGCTCGAGAAGTTTGAAGCTGACGGAAGTGAACTCAGTGAGCAAGCGCAAGAGGCATCCGTTGTTCGCCTCGTCAATGAAATTCTCGTCGAAGCCGTCGACGCTCGTGCTAGCGACGTGCATATCGAATCGCAGGCCAGCGGCATTGTCGTTCGCTACCGCATAGACGGTATCCTTCAAACCCAACCGGTCCCTCCTGAAATCAACCGCTTCCAAGCGGCCATTATCTCTCGCTTGAAGATCATGGCTAAATTGAATATCGCTGAGAAACGATTGCCGCAGGACGGTCGAATCAAGCTTCGTGTCCACGGTCGCGAGATCGATATTCGGGTATCGGTCATCCCGATGATCCACGGCGAAAGCCTCGTGATGCGTATTCTCGACAAGGGGGCTATGAAGTTTGATCTTCGTAGCCTTGGTATGGGCGAGGAGACTTATCGACTATTTAGCGAACTGATTCGAATCCCCCATGGAATCATCTTGGTAACTGGTCCGACTGGTTCGGGTAAAACCACTACGCTCTACAGTTCGCTCCTAGAGATACGGTCGCCCGAAAACAAGATCATTACCACGGAAGACCCTGTCGAGTATCAACTCGATGGCATCAATCAGATTCAGGTTCACCCCAAGATCGGATTGACCTTCGCCGCTTCCCTCCGAAGCATCCTAAGGCATGACCCGGACATTGTGCTTGTCGGTGAAATTCGGGATGCCGAAACCGCCGAGAATGCCATTCAAGCTTCGCTGACCGGTCACACCGTCTTTAGTACGCTTCACACCAACGATGCCGCAGGATCATTTACTCGGATCATCGATATGGGGATCGAGCCGTTCTTGGTCGCCAGCACCGTCGAGGGGATCATGGCCCAGCGGCTTGTGAGGCGTTTGTGCCCTCAGTGCAAGAAGCCTTATCATCCCAAGAAAGACGAGCTACCCAAGGACTTCCCGTGGGAGCAACTCGACGGTAAGCCTTTGTATTTGCCCGAAGGGTGCCGAGCTTGTCGAGGACTCGGCTATGCTGGGCGATTTGGAATCTATGAATTGCTCATCACCAACGAAGAGATTCGGCAATTGGCACATGACCGGGCAAGCAGCTTTGAGATCAAGCAATTGGGTCTCAAGCATGGCATGTTGACGTTGCGCATGGATGCATTCCGCAAGGTTCTCGAGGGAACGACCAGTATGGACGAAGTGCTCCGAGCCACCAAAGGGGATACCATTGGTTAATTCCCGAAGGAAGCCTAGAATGTCCAACATGCTCGTCCGAATGAATATCCATGAAATTCGCGAGGTGAAAAATGCCTGATTTCGCCTACATCGCAAGAGACCTTGCTGGTAAATCCGTCACGGGAACCGTTTCGGCTGCTAGCACCCGTGATGCTGCAATGCAGTTGGGATCCAAGTCTCTGTTTCCGATATCGATCAAGGTCGACAAGACCAAGCAGGTGCGAAAGACGGGCCGTGTGAGCGGTGCGCAGATGGCGGCTTTCTACGGACAGATGGCTTCGTTGCTCCGAAGCGGTGTACCGATGCTCAAAGCCCTCTCGGTTTTATCCCAGCAAAGTGGATCGAGTCGAACGCTCAGGAACGCGATCGCGGAGATCAAAGCCAAGGTTGAGGAAGGCGAGTCGCTTCCCGACGCAATGGCTCGATATCCGAGAATTTTTAACGACATGGCAGTCAACATGACACGGGCCGGGAGCGAAGGTGGTTTTCTCGAAGACGCACTCGAACGGGTATCGGGGTTTGTCGAGCAACAAGAAGAGCTCAAGGGTAAGACACTCGGTGCCCTGGCTTATCCCGTTTTTGTGATGGGCGTTGGTGTTGTCGTTGTGACTGTGCTGTTGATATTTTTCGTACCGAAGTTCGAAGGTATCTTTCAGAGCATGAGATCCAAGGGCGGCTTGCCAGCGGCCACCGAGTTGCTTCTTGGGATCAGCAAATTTGTTCAAAACTACTGGTGGTTGGTGTTGGGTTTGATCGCTGGTGCTGTATTGCTGGTCAAGAAGTATCTCGAGACGAGCCAAGGTCAGTACCGTGCCGATTTGGTCAAGATCAAGACGCCGCTGATCGGTGGAGTGTTCTTGAACCTTGCAGTGGCTCGTTTTTGCCGGGTTCTCGGAACTTTGCTCAAGAACGGTGTTCCTATTCTTAAGTCGCTCGATATCAGTCGGAATGCTGCTGGGAATAAAATCCTTTCCGAAGCGGTCGCGTCGGCCAGTACGGAGATCACTGCCGGCCAGCGACTTGCTCGGCAATTGGAGAAGTCCGGACACTTTCCTCCGACAGTCGTCGAGATGATATCGGTGGCTGAGGAATCCAACACGTTGGACACAGTGCTTGTAGACATCGCTGAGAATTTGGAACGCACGACGTTTCGAAGGCTCGAGACGGTCATTAGGCTCCTCGAACCGGTGATGCTTTTGGTATTGGCTGGATTGGTGATGTTCGTCGTGCTGGCTTTGATGTTGCCGGTACTCAACAGCGCCAACTCACTTGGTTAATTCGACAATGGATCGTAACGCAGTCTAACAATTACAAATCGAAAACGCTCTAGTTAAATTTGGAGGAAGAAAATGAAACGCACTGGAAAGTCACGTAAGAACCTTCGTCGCGGTTTTACGCTTTTGGAAGTTTTGCTCGTTTTGATCATCCTGGTTGTGATCGCCGGTTTTGCGATTCGAAACTTTACAGGTGTTCTCGATCAAGCCAATAAGAAAGCAGCAACGGCACAGATTGCACAGTTGTCCACGACGATCAAGCAGTATCAGTTGATGATGCAACAGTTGCCTTCATCGCTCGATTCTTTGATGAATCAACCAGCCGATTTGGCCAATCCTGGAGACTGGACCAAGTTGCTCGACAAGATTCCGGTCGATCCATGGAACCGACCCTATGAGTACAAAGTCAACGGTAGTTCGTTTGAGCTCAGAAGTCTAGGAGCCGATGGCCAATCCGGTACCTCTGATGACATCGTCTCGTCGTAACGCGTTTACCCTCTTTGAGGTCATCCTCGTTTTGATCATCCTGGTGGTATTGGGCGCGATAGCCTTTCCCACATTGGATTCGATGATCTACGGTCGACGACTATTGCAGTCGACCGAAAGACTTCAGAACGAATTGCATGAAGCGAGAGTCGAAGCGATGCGGACTGGCCAAGTTCAGGTCTTCCGCGCCATGATCAATGGAAATAGTTATTCGATTGGCCCATGGCTAAGTGGCAACGAAGATTCCGATGCTTCGGCAGGGGCCACGGTAATGAATGCCGGGGGGCTCGTTAAAACCGATCGTGTGGCAGGTGGCACAGTCGGGCTATCGAGCGGACAACTCGGTGGGGACGCTAAACAGCTTGCTGGCGATGTTCAGTTTCTCGGGATCGAGACGTTGGTCGATGCTCGCAACGCGCTCGAATTGCAAAAGACCGGCGAGGTACCTCCGATCGGGGGTGTCGGAACAGCGGTATCAGGCGGGATATCCTCGCCCCTATTGATCTATCCGGACGGTTCTTCAACGACCGCCCAAATCGTCTTGGCCGACTCTCGTGGTCGAAGGATGGCTTTGCAACTCCGAGGGGTTACCGGCAAATCCGCTTCGGTCCGACTATCGCCGGTCGATGCCTCTTCGATACCGGCCGTCGCACCCGGGCCGGCGATTCAAGGAGGATATTAACATGAAGCAACGGTCACCCAAGTGTATTCGCTTCGGTATGAGCTTGCTCGAAGTCGTATTGGCTCTTGCAATCCTAGCCATGTCGGCAGCAATCCTAGCGAGCATCGCGCGAACAGCCACCGATAACGGTTTGATTGCACATCGTTTGGCGACGGCACAGATACTAGCCGAATCGAAGATGGCCGAGGTCGTTACCGGTGCTATTGCGCTCCAAGGTGCAGTCGGATGGATGCCGATCAATGACACGGTTCCCTCTGGGGTTTGGTACTATCAATTGCAAACGGAGTCTGCCGCGCGGAAGGATATGGTCGGTATTAGGCTGAGTGTTACCGACCAAGCTGGCATGGATGAGAACAAAGAGGTTTTCTACATCGTGCGCTGGATGATCGACCCGAGTTTGGGGCTCGATACGATGCCAACTCAAAGCGGTACCAATGGCAGTTCGTCAAACTCTGGTTCGGGCGCATCGTCTGGGAGTTCGAGCGGTGCTGGTGCTCCTGCGGGAGGAGTTCAATGATGCGAATAGTATTGTCGAGAAAAACAAGATCAGGCTTCACTCTCTTAGAGCTTCTATTGGCATTGGCACTTACTGCTGTCGTGTCGATTTTAATCGGCGGATTGGTGCAACTTTTTTTGATCAATGAGACCCGGGGTAGAGACACCGTTCGTCAAGCGCAGATGGCACGCGCGATTCTCAATATGATTGCTGAGGATGTACGCGCCACGGTTCGTTATTACCCTTACGATACCAGCGGACTGGATCAAATGCTCGGAAGTGCGATGAACAACGCCACCGGTGGCGCGCTGGGTGCGCTGACGGGAGGATCTGCTGGAGGTGCGATGTCGGGAGAAGCCGCGGCGGGACTCATCGGTGGTGGAGGGACACCCCCCGGCGGTACCAACTCCGGTGCTACCAACCCAGCTTCCACATCCGATGGGACCCAGAATGCAACGGCTACCGCTCCAGCGGTAATTCCTCCAGGCATCTTCGGTTCGGCTTCCTCGATTGAGATCGATGTTAGCCGATTGCCTCGGCCCGATGAGTACGTCATTCAACCGGGGAACATCAACACAGGCTCACTCGGCGATATGCCAAGCGATATCAAGACTGTCGGGTATTACGTTCAATCGCCCAGATCCGATGGGGTACAAGACCCTTTGGCACGATTGACTTCTCAGATCGCCACGGCATCGAGTGGAAATGCTGCGGGACTCAGTGGAGGTTTGGTACGTCGGTCTTTGGATCGCGCCGTAACTCAGTATGCTTACCAGATGGGAAACAGCGATCAGTTGATTCGTACCGGTGAAATCATCGCACCGGAAGTCATCGGAATCGATTTTTCCTACTTTGGACCCGAGGGTTGGCAAACCGAATGGGACTCAAGCTCCCTGGGGCTTCCGAGCGTTGTCAAAGTCACGATTGCTATGCAGCGAGAGTCCTCGGCCCGCACCAAGCCATTAGACCCAGGTCTCTCCCTATCGACTCTCAATACATCGATGATGCAAGAGTACGGGATCAGTCTTTACTCTATGAATGTTTTGATCCCCGGTGCGGCGTTGTTGCCCGGACCTGCAAGTTCAACTTCGGGCGGAACCTCTTCGAATGGAATGAGTTCTTTAGGGTTATGAAAATCATGAAACCATCGAAGCGGATCAAACAGCAGCCTAGAAGCGAAACCAAGCAGTCTAACCCTCGACGGGGTTTTCTATTGCTTGCTGTGCTGATCGTGATTTCCGCAGTCACTTTGGCATCGACGGCGTTCATGAAGTCGATGCTCCTGGGGCATGAAGAGTCGAGGATTACCGGTCAGAGCATCCAAGCTCGGTACGCGGCAGATTCGGGGATTGATGCTGCCAGGCTGTTTGTGGCTTATAGCCGCGCAGCAAGACTCGAAGCTGGTGGAACATTCAATAATCCCAATACATTCCAAGCGATCCCGGTACTGCAAAGCCCCGATCCTGAGAATCCTTGCAACTACACGATCATCGCTTCGAATCTCAATGAGGACGGTAAGTATTCCGGCGTTCGATTCGGTCTGCAGAATGAATCGGCTCGTTTGAATCTGAACGTTTTGCCAACCATCGATGCCGCGTTGTCGTTGCCCGCAGCACTCCTGGGGGCATCGACCGATTCGATTATGCCAACATTATCCGGTTCCTCGTCGCTGACTTCAGCGGCAGGCTCTAGCAATTCCGGTTCTCAGACAGGATCGACCGCCAGTGTCGGTCGAGACTTGCTCATGGCCTTGCCCGGGATGGATGAGTACACCGCCGATGCAATCCTGGACTTTATCGATCCGGATGACGAGCCTCGCGAGTTCGGTGTTGAACGCGATTACTATTCACAACTCCCGAGCCCTTATGCGCCTGTCAACGGACCACTGAATTCAATCGAGCAGTTGCTATTGGTAAAGGGAGTGACCCCCTATTTGTTATTTGGACTGGATCAAAATCGAAACGGGGTGCTCGAATCGAGCGAATCGAACGCTGCGATGATGAGCGGAGGCATGCCAGGGGCTGCCGGTGGTATGGGGATCAATGCAGGCATGGGTGGTAGTAGCGGATCCTCAGGGACTGCTCAAGGCCAACAGCCCAAGCCACCGGATCTTGGATGGGCCATGTACTTAACACTGTATTCCAAGGAACGAAATCTAACCGCCGACGGTTCGGCGCGAGTCAATCTTAACACTCAAGACATGACGAACCTAAGAACGGATCTTGCAGCCGTCGTGGGTGATGACCTTGCGACCTTCGTCATCGCTTACCGAAACTTTGGTCCTAGCTCCGGTAGCGGAGGCTTGGGCGGTCTCGGAGGGGCTGGCGGCATGCAAGGCGGAGGCATGCCAGGTGGCGGAGGTATCGGTGGAGGAAACGGACGAGGTGGGAACAATGGACCCGGCGGTGGGCGCGGTGGCGGCCCTGGCGGAGGCGGCGGTCCAGGCGGAGGCGGCGGCCCTGGCGGTGGCGGCGGCCCTGGCGGTGGCGGTGGCCCTGGTGGAGGCGGTGGCCCTGGTGGGCGAGGTGGCAGAAGCGAGTTCTCGATGTTCGAGTTCGCTAATCCAGTATTTTCGCTAGTTGCTATGCCTGTTTCCTACAACCAACCACCTGCGGGTGGTCGCGGTGGTGGGGCTGGTGGAGGTGGAGGTCGGGGCGGCCAAGGTGGTGGCGCGCCCGGAGGTGGCGGTCCTGGAGGAGGTCGCGGCGGCAACAACGGCCCTGGGGGCAACAATGGCCCTGGAGGAGGTCGCGGCGGCAACAACGGCGGCCCCGGGGGAGGTGGATTTGGGGGACCCGGCGGAGGAGGTGTTGGTGGTGTCGGCGGTGGCGGATCGGGTGGTCAACCTGCCGAGACTCGTCCCTGGTCTGCCTCGAACTTTGAGGCCCTCGGGATCGACGCAACCCAGCCTGGTCAGTTCCAGGTTAACGGAGTTCTAGAACTCATCGATGCAAGTTTTGAAGCCAATGTCAACGGCCAGCAAATCCGTTTCACGTCTCCTTTGACGTCATCACCGGTACAAATGGCCCTGTATTTACCGATGCTGATGGATAAAGTCACCACGGTCGAAGCCCCGATGCTTCCAGGGCGAATTAATATCAATGAAGCCCCCAAAGAGATTCTGGCGGGTTTGCCCGGCATGACCGATGAAATCATCGAAAAACTGATTGAATCCCGTGCTTCGCAGTCCGACACTGAAAATCGCAAGTACGAGACATGGCCGATGGTCGAAGGAATCCTCACGTTGGATCAAATGAAATCGATTGCACCCTTGGTCACAGGGGGCGGAGATGTCATGCGGGTTCAAAGTGTCGGGTACTTTGAACAGACGGCTGGATTTTCGCGTACCGAGGCGGTCATTGATGGGGCTGGGCCCGTACCTGTGATCGTTTTGTACCGCAAGCTAGATCATCTCGGTAGAGGTTTTGCTCAATCAACCCTTGGTCAAAGGGCCATGGGCAACGCGATCGTACCGACCCCTTAATTGAAATATGAAAAGCGAAAGATTTAACAACTAGAGTTTACCAGCATGTCCAAATTCATCAGTGTAGAATGCGATGCCCACGAGATCCGTTTGGCTGTTGGCTCGACGGGGCTGACCGGAGTGTCGATCGAAAAAGTACTAAGTGGTCCATTGTCGATCGAAGAAGGAACTCAGCCTTGGGGAACTCCCCAAGCGACTGCGGCTCTTAAAGATCTGCTGCAACAAGCAGGCATCAAGACCGGATCGGTCATCGCCTGCGTTAGCCGCAATGACATCGAACTTCGTGCCATCACCCTTCCGATGGTCGATACCAACGAACTTCCAGACATGGTACGTTTCGCGGCCCCACGCTACTTTGCCAGCGTCAATGACTCATGGCCATTGGACTTTATCACCATGCCTTCCCATTTGGAGGGTAGCATCGATTGCATCGTCGGGGCGATCAATCCAGCTTTGATTCAAAAGATCGATGCGACGGTCACAGAGGCTGGATTGACCCTCAAGCACATGGTCTTGAGGCCCATGGCTGCCGCCGCAGGTGCGATTGCCAAGCATCCAGAATGGAACAACTCGACAGTCTTGTTTATCGATCTGCTCAACGAAGAAGCCGATGTGGTGATTACAGAGCGAGGCAAATCGGTCTTCATGAGAAGCTTCTACGCCGCAACCGATCCACAGGATCCCATGTCGGTCAAGACGCTCGCTGGAGAAGTCAAACGCACAATCATGTCGGCTGTCTCTCAGCGACCGGGGCTCAAGGTCGATCAACTTGTCGTATGGACCAAAGACTCTTTGGCCCCCTTTGCACAAGCACTGAGCCAAGCCGTTGAAATCCCCGTAAAGATGCTCGATCCATTCTCAATGGCCGAGCGAGCAGAAATCTCGGTTGCTGCCACGACGCAAACCGTCGGTCGCTTTGCACCGGTCATGGGAGCTTTGCAGTTCCCCAACTCAAGCGACCGACTCATCGATTTTGTGAACCCGAGGAAGAAGGTCGAGCAGAAGAAACCGATCGGTAGCTACATTTTAGGTGCTGCCGCCGCAGCCGGTTTGCTTGGGGCAAGCTGGTGGTGGTACTCATCGAGCCATGCAGCGTTGGATCAAGATATCCAACTGCTAAAAGATGAGATTGCGGGCGAAGCAACGATCTTGAAATCGTCTGCTAAAAACCTCGCCGACTGGAAAAAGCTAGAAACTTATCTGGCTGGAGATGTCCTGTGGGTCGACGAACTCGAGCGTCTTTCGCAGAATGCCAAGGATTCCGATACGACCTATTTTGGTGGCACAACCTTCGCATTGGAGCCTCGCACCAACTCACCGACGATCGTTACGAAATTCTTTACTAAAGAGCAAGATTTGGTGCCTGAGATCCAAGGTTCCTATCGAGATGAGAAGCACAACGTGCAAGGAACTGGTTTGGCACAAAGCCAAGACAAAAAATTCCGAGTTGTTGCCGACATGAAAATCACGGTTGCGAATCCCCAGGTTAAAGACCCTCGCAACGTGACAAGAAAACCGATCGAGGAAGCCAAACCCAAAGAACCTGCGATAGAAACGGTTGCAGAACCCGCTGCAGAAGTTCAGAGCTTAGAGCCAGCAGAGTCAGAAGCAAAGACGACTCCGCCTGATCCTTTGACTCAGCCACCAGAAAACAAAGGCCAAGACCCTAAGTCACCCTCGCCGCCATCGGCTAGTGAACAGACACCAACCGAACCAACACCGACAGAGCCCTCAAAACCTGCTACCGAACCGATCCTTGGAGGTGCATCGTGAATCTATCCCAACGTGAAAAAATCTTAGCCGCAGGCGTAGGGCTGATACTTCTACTTTTCATCGGTAATTACATCTGGGGAACGATCAGTAAAGGGTTCTCCGACAAAGCGGATGAAATAACAAGATTGACCCAGCAACGCGACGATCAGAAACTTCAGATCACTGCAGGTTCGATCGCAAAGTCGAAACTGAACCGGCTTGTGAGCCAGTCGCTCCCGAGCAACGAAGAGAAAGCTCGCGCTCAGTATCTTGAGTGGTTGATCAATCTAGCCGACGAATGCGAACTGATCGATCCACTTCCCAAGACGGAGGGAGACAGCGTCGAGAAAGACTTGTATCAGTCCTTTAAGTTCCAACTCTCGGGAACTGGAACGATCGAAAACGCGACCAAACTACTTCATGCATTCCACGCGAAAGACTATCTCCATCGCATTTTGCGTTTCGATATGCAGCCACTTCCCAATAGCAAGATACCTAACCAGTTAAAGATCACGTTGCAAAGCGAAGTCTTGGCGCTCAAGAATGCTAAACCGGATCAACCGCCCCCGGGGAACAATGCTCCGAGACTCGAAAAGTCTTACGAAGAGTACTACAACAGTATCGTAGGACGAAACATCTTCGCGCCAACGAACACTCCTCCTGCTTTTGAGAAGAGCAAGCTTGTCTCGGCCACCTTGGGCATCAAAATGGATGTCGGTCTAGGTGCCAAAGATGCCGATCCAGGACAGGTCATCAAGTACGAGTTCGAAGGAGAGCCGATTAAGGGGATGCAACTCGATCCCGAAACAGGAAACCTAAGCTGGACGGCGATGGAGCTCGGTGACTACAAAGTCGCAGTTCGAGCAACCGACTCTGGGATTCCAGCGAAGTCCTCGGTGCAGTTGATCTCGATCAAAGTTCAAGAGCCACCCCCTGCGGTAAAAAAGCCTAAGGATTTCGATGTGGCTTCCCAAGCCTTCGTCAGCGCGCTGATTGCCGACGGCAAAGGCCCTCAAGCTTGGATTCGATCAAAGACGGAGAACAAGACGCTGTATCTACGCCAGGGAGAGCAACTCAAACTCGGGGATATCGAGGGCAAGGTAATCTCGATAGGAACGAATTTCATCGAATTTGAAACCGAAGGCAAGCGTTGGACGGTCGGCCAGGATGAGCCCCTCTCGGACGCTTACAAGCGAGGCATCGAGGACTGATCTGTCTGATCTGTCTGATCTGTCTGATCAGACGGATCAGACGGATCGAGGAAAACCTTGCGGTTTTCCTCGAAAAGGCTCCCGAAGAGCCCTGGAGCGAGGTGGTTTGGCTTAGAATATCGGCGTTATTTCCCTCCCGGACTTACTCGCACGTTTTGTACCCACCATGCGACCGTTCCGATTTCCAGCCCGCATCAGCCTGCTTTTGTTGTGCTTTTGCGTAGGGCTTAACAAGCCACATGCTAGCGAGCCAGAGACCGCCAAACAGCCCGTCAGTTTGGTCAACGATGTCGTTCCGATCTTGACCAAGGCCGGTTGCAACGCGGGGACTTGCCACGCCAAAGCCGGAAACGGCCAAAACGGTTTTCAGCTTTCTCTTTTGGGCTTCGAGCCCTTGGAAGACTACCAGCATCTGGTGCTTGAAGGCCGAGGAAGAAGGGTAGCCGCAACGGCTCCCGAGCAGAGCCTCTTGCTCATGAAAGCCACCGGCCAGGTGCCTCATGGCGGCGGGGTGCGACTTCAACCCGATTCGGATAATTATCGACTGCTCGTCGAATGGATTCGCCAAGGTGCAGTTTATGACGGCGACAAAGCGACCAAACTCACCTCGCTTGAGATTCAACCTGCGCAAGGCACCCTCGGGCCAAAAAGTCAGCAGCCTTTGAGAGCGATAGCTCATTACGACGATGGCACACAAAAAGATGTGTCAAGCTTATCGCTTTTTGAGTCCAATGACACGGCGATGGCGACGGTCGATGAGCAAGGTAATGTTTCTATCCAAGACATACCTGGTAGCGTCTCGATCATGGTGCGCTATCAAGGCCAAGTGACCGTCTTTCGAGCGTTCGTTCCTCAGGCGTATACGGTCGAGCAACTTCCCGAGGCGAGGAATTTCGTCGACGAGTTGGTCTTTGCAAATCTCAAGCGTTTGGGGATCCCACCTTCGGATTTGACCGATGATACAACCTTTCTAAGGCGGGTGTCGTTAGACATTGCCGGACGATTACCGACCCAAGGGGAACTCGATGCTTTCTTATCGAACAGTTCACTCGGTAAACGGGATGATGCGATCGAGCGACTTTTAGCAAGTGGCGAATATGCGGATTTTTTTGCCAACAAGTGGACGGCGATGCTCAAGAATCGGAGGGATGATGCAAGCGATATCACTTCGAATTTCGCATTCTACTCTTGGGTTCGCGATAGCCTCCTTGCCAATAAACCCTACGATCAAATGGTGCGTGAGTTGCTCGCTGCGACGGGGACCGTTTTGTCCAACCCCCCGGTCGCTTGGTACAAGCGAGTCAAGGATCCTAAGACGCAGCTCGAGGATGTCGCGCAACTCTTCCTCGGGGTTCGCATGCAGTGCGCACAGTGTCACCATCACCCTTTTGAGCGATGGAGCCAAGACGACTACTATTCCTTGGCGGCGTTCTTTAGCCAAGTCGGTCGTAAACCGACATCCACGCGCGGTGAGGACATGATCTTTCACAAACGGGGTGTAGCGGGAGTTGCTAACGCCAAGACAGGGCAAATGCGTCGTCCGGCTCCGCTCGGCCATGGTGTGCTTGAGATTGAGCCCGACCAAGATCCACGACTCAAATTGGCCGATTGGATGGCGGACCCTAAGAATCCGTTCTTTGCGAAAGCGGTTGTCAATCGGTATTGGAAGCACTTCTTTCGACGCGGGCTGATCGAACCCGAAGACGATATCCGCGATTCGAATCCGGCTTCGAACCCCGAGCTCCTCGATGCCCTTGAGAAGCGTTTCATCCAATCGGGATTCGATCTCAAGGAGCTTGTTCGAACGTTGGTGCGTTCAAGTACCTATCAACTTAGTTCTGTGCCCAAACCTCAAAACCTTGCGGATCTTCAAAACTACTCGCGATACTACCCAAGGCGGCTTTCGGCAGAAGTTCTTCTCGATGCGGTTGATGATCTGTCGTTGACTCGAACCGATTTTCCGAATCTGCCTTCCGGCACACGCGCAATCGCGCTACCTGACAATAGCTACAATAACGCTTCTGCGTTCTTGAAGGTCTTTGGAAGACCTGAAAATGAGAGTGTCTGCGAGTGCGAGCGAATACAAACCTCGAGCCTTGCACAAAGCCTTCACCTGATGAATGCCAACGATGTCAAAGGCAAGCTGGCAAATGGAAATGGACGAGCCGAAACGCTTGCGAAATCGGACAAGTCTCCTGAGCAAAAAATCGAGGAAATCTATTTGGCGGCTTTCTCTCGCAAGCCCTCGGCCGAAGAACTTGCGATCGCCGTTGGATATCTCAACGAAGTCCGCAAGGACGCTAACGGCAATCCGATCGATCCGGCGAAGAACCTTCGAGAGAATCTTCAGGATCTGCTGTGGGCGATCATCAACTCCAAAGAATTTCTATTCAACCACTAAACGACCTATGCATCGAAGCACTCAGACAACGGTTCAATACACTGCGATGGCGATGATGCTCGGATTCTTCGCCGTGGTCATGTCTGGTATCGGCCAAGCCCAATCGGTTTGTTTGCCTTTACCGAGGCTCTTGTCGATTAGCCCGATGGGCGGGCAGGTAGGAACGAGTTTCGATGCGACGATTGCAGCCGAGCATATGGAGGATCCTGGGCCACTGATTTTTCAGCACCCCGGCATCCAAGCGACGGCGAAAGTAGACGCTCAGGGTAAGCCGATTCCGAATCAGTACAGCATCGCTATCGCACCCGATGTTCCTCAAGGGCTTTATGAAGCTCGGTTGCTGGGGCGATTAGGGATTTCATCGGCACGAATATTCTCAGTTGGCAAACTGACAGAGTTAAATCAAAAGCCCGGCAACACCAATCTAGTCAACGCGATGCCATTGAGCGTCCCGTCGGTATGCAATGCGGTGGTTAGTTCGCGAGCAGTCGATTTTTATAGTTTTGAGGCTGCCCAAGGAAAACGATACATCATCCAGTGTTCGGCCCGAGGGATCGACTCTAAACTCGATCCAGTGGTAATCGTAGGCGATGCCAACGGCACGGACTTGGTTGCCCAGCGTACGGGTGATACCCTCGATTTTGTGGCTAAGGCCTCTGGTAAGCATACGATCAAGATCCATGAACTAACTTTCAAAGGAGGTCCTGGATACTTTTATCGTTTGAGCATCGAAGAGTTACCCATCGATGCACCGATGCCGGTTTATCCAAGCACCCGTTCGGTCAGTGCATTCTCCTGGCCACCGAACGGTTTGAGCCCTCAATCACCAACGACCGAACAAGAAGATGCGACTTTTCAGGCCATTACACTCCCGGCGGACATCACGGGTCGATTCTATCCGGCGGCTGATGTTGATACTTACGTTTTCGATGCCAAACAGGGGGAGACTTGGTGGATCGAGGTAGCCTCGGAACGCTTGGGGCGTCCGACCGATCCGTCGCTTGTCATTCAGATGGAAAAGCCCGATAAGTCCGGTTGGTCCGATGTGGCCGAACTCAATGACATTGCAAGCCCCATGAAGCCATCGAGCAATGGGTACGCTTACGACGGTCCTCCTTTCGATGGTGGATCGACAGACATCCTCGGTAAGCTCGAAATAAAGGAAACGGGTCGTTATCGATTGCTCTTATCGGATCTATTCGGAGGGACTCGCAAGGATCCTCGCAATATCTATCGCCTGATTGTACGACCAGCCCAACCGGATTTCGCTGTGGTTTCTTGGGGACTGCACATGGAGCTTAGAAACGGTGATCGAAATGCTTTGTCCAAACCGCTAGCGCTGCGAGCCGGCAACACCGTGGCTCTCGAAGTCGTAACGGTGCGCCGAGACGGTTTCGATGGCGAGATCGCATTGAATGTCGATGGATTGCCCCAAGGTGTGACGGCCCAGGGGTTGAAAATTCCGGCGGGTAAAATGCGAGGAGTGCTGTTGCTCTCGGCAACCCAAGACGCCCCGCAAGGGCTTGCCAATGCGACCATTACGGCATCGGCCAAGATCGGTGAGCAAACCGTTACGCATCCGATGCAAATGGCGCAGATGGTTTGGCCGATCCCTGACGCTTGGGGCGAGATCCCAAGCCCTCGGCTTGTCTCGGGGATCCCCGTCTCGGTCACAACCTCGGAATTGGCTCCGATTACCATCGCACCCACGGAGCGCAAAGTCTACGAAGCCAAGCTTGGGGAGGTGCTCAAGATTCCGATGACTCATACGCTTCGAAGCGAGTTCTCTGGAGCGGTCTTGCAACTCAAGACCATGGGTTCTGGATTCGAGGGTAACCCCCAATTTGATGTTTCCATAGGTGCCGCGAATTCCGAGGCAACAGTCAACCTTGGGGCGATCAAGCCGCCTGCCGGTGAGTACACAATCGCCTTTTATGGCTCTGCGGTTGCTAAATATCGATACAATCCACTTGCGATTTCGCTCGTTGAAAAAGAGCTCAAGACAGCTCAGGAGCAGCAGCAAAAAGCGATCGAACTGGTCATGCAAAAGACCCAGGCGGTGGCATCGGCTGCTGTCGAGCAGAAGGCGGCTGCGGAAGCCGAATTGGCCGATGCTAACAAGAAAAAGCAAGAGGCCGATGCGCTCGTGACGGCTGCTCAAGAGAAGCTAAAACGTACCAACGAACAGGCTAGCCCCCGAGATACCGCAGAGATTATCATTACCGAGCCGGTAAGCATACGAGTCCTAGCCCCCTAATAACGACACGATCATTTTTTACACTGTGGCCCCAAGCTAAGGTGAATCCAAATGTTTAGCGAATCCAGTAGCGAGAATAAAAACCCAGCTCGACATGAACACTGCTGTGGACCGTCGCCCATTTTGGGGGCAAATCGTCGTGGGTTTCTAACCATGGGGCTCAGTGGTTTTGCAACCCTGAGTCTACCGGGCCTGCTGCGACTCCAGTCGGCCATTGCAGGAGAGCAGACCGGGAAATCCCGCGAGCGCAAGTCGATTATTATGGTTTGGAAACCGGGTGGCTGTTCGCATATCGACACTTACGATCCGAAACCCGATGCGACCAGCGAGTACCGAGGGCCCTTCAGTACGATTCCGACCAAGGTTCCCGGGATGCTTTTTACGGAATTGTTGCCTAGGCAAGCAGCCATCGCTGACAAGTTCACCGTCTTAAGGTCGATGCGTCAGACAGCCCCTGGGCATCCGGCTGGATCGATGCAAATGCTATCGGGAGATCCCGATACTAGGGACAAGCCCAAGCCTAAGTATCCAGACTGGATGACCGTCACGAACTATCTACGTTCACGCGAGGAGGTGCACAGAGACAATCCATTGCCTCGTTACGTCGGCATCAATCCTCCGTTGGAGTACAACGGTCCCGCTTATTTGGGAGACATGTACTCCCCGTTTACGGTCTCCGGAGATCCGAGCAATCCGAATTTTTCGGTTCCCAATATAGGGCTTTCGGATGCCAACGAAGTGCAGCGATTGGGCAGGCGAAGCGACCTGAGGCAAAAGCTCGATACGCTCACCAGAGCCTTCGATCGGGCTGGGGAGCTCGGTGCGCTCGATCAGTTCGAGGCCCAAGCGATCTCGTTGCTGACAAGTCCAAAGACCAAAGAAGCATTCGATTTGAGCAAAGAGGACGATCGAACCAGAGATCGATATGGCCGCAACGCTTGGGGGCAGCAGTTGCTCATGGCAAGACGGTTGGTGGAAGCCGGAGTCGAGATCTTAACGACCAGTTTGAGTGGCCAATTGTGCGGGCGGGTCGGCAATTGGGACGATCATGCGGTCAATCACCATGTTTTCGATGCCCTTCGATTCCGCGCCGATGTGTACGATCAAGCTGTTACGGCCCTGATCGAAGACATCTACGAGAGAGGGTTGGACAAGCGGGTGTTGGTGGTCGTCACGGGTGAGTTCGGCAGAACGCCGAAGATCGAATATTCACCTAGTACAGGTGCCGGGAATGCGAGTGCTGCGGCAGGAACGATTCAGCCTGGTAGAGATCACTGGCCAAGGGCTTTTTCGAATATCTGGGCAGGTGGCGGCATACGCACGGGACAAGTCATCGGTGCTACGGACAAGCGTGGGGAGGATCCCATCGAGCGAACTTGTTCGGCGGGTGATTTCTTAGCCACCGTATACCATCATTTGGGGATAGAAGCCCACACGACGTTCATCAAGGATTTCAATGGACGGCCAACTCCGATTGTCGACCAAGGTAGACCCATCAAAGAGTTGATTAGTTAGTTTCCATTGCTCGACGCTTATCATTGTTCGACGATTGTCCTCAATCGTCCCCGTGCCGAGCTTGCGAGGCGCGTCTGAGAGTTCTGGAAAAGCAACGCCAAGCTAAAGCTTGTCGATCAACGGCTGAGGACAGCCGTTGAACAATGGACACCCATTGCACAATATTGTTCGACGATTGTCCTCAATCGTCCCCGTGCCGAGCTTGCGAGGCGCGTCTGAGGGTTCTGGAAAGCAACGCCAAGCTAAAGCTTGTCGGCCAACGGCTGAGGACAGCCGTTGAACAATGTACAGCCGTTGAACAATTTCGATTAAGCGAACGCTTCTACTAAAACGGCTAGGGGCGGGCGTTCTTGGTAACCAGTTCTTCGATATCCGCTGGAGGGTCTCCAACAGGAGTTCGCTTCATCGGTTTCCCGTAGTCTAGCGAACCATCCAAAAAGCCACCGTGCCTGAGAAAGAATTGGTTGTCTTCGATCCCCATGGTTCGATCCATCCGATCATCTTTGCCAGTAGGATCGTGGCTAAATCTTGCTTCGGTGATCTCGTGCCACTTGCCATCGGAGGTTCTATACCATTGGTTGCCGTAGAGAGCCTTGCGGGCCAGATGTCCGTTTTCACCCAAGAAGTTCTCGCTGAAGCTATGAAGGCCTCGCATGTAACCACCCTCCTTGGGGGCATTCCAAGAAGAAATCAGCATCCACTTGTTTTCGTCAGGATGGAACCAATAACCTGAGAATGTCGTATGGGTCGAGTCGTTTGGAGTGGCAGTGACCAAGAAGCGTTGCTTAGCTCCAGTTTTCCAAAGCACCTTCAGGTGGCTGTGACCTCCGGTTCCTTCGTTACCGAAATCTCCGGCAAAGACACCTTCGCCTTTCCCCATCAGTTGTACGCGATTTTCCTTTGCGACTTTGTTTCTATCCACAGCTTCATTGCCGCTATCCCAAACGCTAAAAATAATTCGACGCTCAGTTTTCGAATTGACTTGCATGCCGAAGTATCCGCGATGCCAACCGCAGGCCATGTAGAAGGTCCCTACGGGTTCCTCGACTCCTGTGACTTCGGTATAGAACGCATCCACCTTGTCCTCGCGAGCAATCGGATACATTAGGTGGACCGAAGCTGCATTGCGACGCTCTTTAAGATTGAAAAAAGCATCCTGGCTAGCAGGACCATCGAGCCTCAATTCTCGAATGTCCATCGCTTCGCCCGATCCGCGAACCAGTTCGATCAACTGATGCGACGGATGATCGAGTTTGAGTTCAATCTGACCGAAATCGACCAAAGTGAACTCTTGCTCAGAGCGAGTGCTTGTAGGCATACGCTCTTGATCGCCCACGCGGATGCTTAAACCTGCAATCGAATCGGCATTGCCTCGCACGAGAACTTTGATACCGAGACTTCCAGAGTTTTTGAAAAGCCCCCACCAGCGGATCGACGGATTGCTTTCTTGCCAGCGCAACACACCTTGGTTTTCACGGATTCGAGCACCCCACGGGTCGGGGTGAACATACGCCGTATGTCCAGGCACAATTTTTTGGGCTAGAACATCGTTTGGAACAAGACCAATGGCTAAGGTCGCCACTGTGAGAGTCAGTAGACAATAGGGTTTTAGCGAGAGCATAGAGAATGCAGGCTTATTGCTGTAGAGCTTGGACGGGAATTGGGATTCCCTTTAGTTGGCCTTCGACGACCAGCTTGCGACCGACGACACCTTGGAAATGACAAACCAGCAGGTAGGGTTTCCGGAGCTTGAGCAGTTTGCACATGACGATCAAGCGATCGCCGGGAACGACCGGTTCGCGGAATCGGACTTCGTCAAGCCCTCCGAACCCGACCATAGAATCACCCAGGAGCTTGTATTTGTGCGCACAGTAGCAACAGACTTGTGCGACTGCTTCGAGCATCACCACCCCTGGCATCAGGGGCATGCCAGGCATGTGTCCTCTGACCCAGAATTCATCATGCGACACGTCTTTGTACCCAACACAGGCAACATTTTCTGGGTCTTCGTAGACAATCGCCGTCAGCTGCTCCATCTCGAAGCGCTGCGGGTTTTGCTTCCGGATCTGATGAATATCCGCGACAGGTTTATCAAAATCGATCGAGTCGAGATCGACGATGAATTCCTTGCTCGCCACTAGGTGCGTACCTTGCGTCGCTTGGCCTTGCGGGCTTTGCTGTTGGCGGCTCGCTGACCGTGGTTGGCTTTTTTGAGTTTTCGGTGCGGTTTAACCATGGTTGATTTTCTCCTGGCGGGCGATTTGCAAAAAGATGTCTAAGTTCTTATTTTTCAGGGGTTTAGGTCGTACTGCGAAGGGTTTTGCGGACAAAACTTCGGATTGGACGGTAAAAATCCTGCTGCCAAGGCCACTTCCTGCGACATTGGGTGCGTAAGAATAGCAGGGAATCCCTGTGTTGGGAAGTGATTTTTGGCTTGTCATTTTCGCAACAACTAGCATATTATTTCGTCAGATCGACCGAAAAGTTCGGTTGAGTCAGGGGCGACGCAATCCTCGAAGGATTCGCGGGGCCGAGATTGGTTTGTCGACAAGTTTTCTCCGGAAATTTAGGATAGAGGTTGCACATGGCGATTTTGGTTACTCCCGAAGCGGCCGAGCAGCTCAAGCGAGCTCATACGGATTCCCAGCTAAGCGAAGACACTTTTGTTCGAGTCGGCGTCGTGGCCGGCGGATGCAGTGGATTCGAATACTCCATGAATTTCGACGATCAATATGACGAAGCCAAAGACTCACGATACGAGCAAAATGGCATCTCGGTGGTCGTCGACAAGAAGAGCGCATTGCTCTTGGACGGTACAACCCTGGATTGGTACTCGAGTTTGGAACGTTCCGGGTTTACTTTCAACAACCCCAACGCCGTCAAGTCCTGCGGTTGCGGCAAGTCATTCCAATAAGCTCTCGGGCTTTGGAAAGAAATAAAAATCTCAATAGCGGAGTTTTCTAATGGAAACTCCGCTTTCTTTTTTAAGCCTTTTGGCCTTATAGTTTTCAGAGGGACGGAAAACCAGCCCGTCCAGGAAAACAAATCATATGGCCAGAGCTGATCTACTGACAGTACCGTGTTTTTGGGGATTCATCCCTTACCGCCACTTTGGAATCGACCTAGGTGACGGCACGGTCGTTCATTTGGCTTCGGTTCGTGGGGACACTTCCCAGATGGAAGTCCAACGAGTGTCGATGGAGGTGTTTGCCGATGGCAAGCAAATTTCGGTCGATCAAGTCAGCCAGCCGCTTGAGGACGATCAAGTCATCGAGCGGGCCTTGGGAGCCGTTGGCAATACCCATTACCATGTTGCGCTGGGCAACTGCGAACATTTTGCACGTTTGTGCAAATCAGGCGAGCATATCAGTCATCAAACAGATCGGTTTTTGCGAGGAGTCATTCGCGTCGGACTAGCCGGGTTAGCTTCTGCATCCGCTAGTACCGTTGGGAACAGTGCGACAGCCGGAGTAGCAATGTCCCGAACAGCCGGAGTAGCAACATTGCTCGGAGAGGTCGCACGGCATGGTGCTTATGCCCTATCGAGGTGTGCCAAGGTCGAGCATCGGCATGCGGAGCGTATAGGTAGAGGCGTCGGTGCGGTATCAGCGGCTGTGGCTGGATACATCACGAAAGGCCCTGCGGGATGCGCGTCGGCGGCAACGATGTATTTGACCGTCGATGCGATGAGTCAAAACGCGATGCATCAGATGCAAAGCAATGCCAAGAAGACCGCTGAGTAGATGTTCAAGCGACGTTGGACGATGCCTACAGTGCTAAGCCTCTTGTGTTTACCGATTCTCTGGGCGATCTTTACCCCGTCGAACGATGATCAACTGCCAGCGCAGCATTCAAGGTTAATGATTCGCACTGCGGCAGGAAATCGAGAATGCGTTCTTCATCTGCCAGCTTCTTTCGATCCTTCCAAGCCGATTCCTTTGGTCATGATGCTACATGGCTTCGGCGGGACTGCCTTGAACGCACTGCGAGAGACCGGATGGTCCGATAAAGCCGATCAGGAGACATTCATAGTCGTGTACCCCGAGGGGACAAGACCCGACATGGACATGCCAGCGAATTTTCGCAAGAATCCGCAATCGTGGAACGACGGTTCAGGCCGCTTTGATGCCGAAGAAAGGAATGCTGATGATGTCGCGTTTATTGATGGGCTGATCGAGGAAATTGGCAAGCAGTATCCGATCGATCCAACCCGCATCTACATCACAGGCTTTTCCAACGGTGCGTCGATGGCCTTTCGATTAGGTGCGGAACTCTCCCATCGCGTCGCCGCCATAGCGCCCGTATCAGGAACCTGTTGGATCGATGCGCCAAAGCCCAAGCAACCATTATCCATTTGCTATATCACCGGAGCGGCGGACTCTTTGAACCCCTTGCAAGGAGGTTTTCCGAAGTTAGCCTTGGGCGGGAAAGAGCAAGGTGGACGGTCTAAGCCCGCAGTCCAAACCTTCATCGATCGATGGGTCGAGGCGCTAGGGACTCGACCTGAACCGATCCAGGATCAAGTTGCCAACGGCATTCGGAAGCGTGTGTATGGTGATGGTCCATCGAAAGCCGAGGTTGTTTATATCACCATCGAGGATCTTGGTCATCATTGGGCAGGTGGGGTGAACCAAGCCCCGAATTTTTTGGTTGGCAAGCCGAGCAAAAAGCTCAATGCAACCGATACGATTTGGGAATTTTTCCGATCGCACACCTCGGCCGCATCGGAGTAAAAGAAGTCTGAGTCGTTACCACAGCAACGACTACTTAGAGTTTCATGTCGCCTGCACTGATGCAATTCTCATCCGTTACACAATATTGTTCGACGATTGTCCTCAATCGTCCCAGTGCCGAGCTTGCGAGGCGCGTCTGAGGGTTCTGGAAAGACGCCAAGCTAAAGCTTGTCGATCAACGGCTGAGGACAGCCGTTGAACAATGGACAGCCGTTGAACAATCTTGTTCGACGATTGTCCAGAACTTGAAAAAAGCCGGCGGTTGGAAAACCGCCGGCTTTTGAGGGATTGTGTTGGTTCCGAGGAAACAACGAGTATTCAACCGAAAGGATCTTAGTATCGGTAGTGATCGGCCTTGTAAGGTCCGTTCTGTTCGACCCCGAGGTACTCGCGTTGCGATTCGGTCAGATTGGTGAGTTTCACACCGAGCTTCTCAAGGTGCAATCGTGCGACTTCTTCGTCAAGGTGCTTAGGCAACGTGTAGACGCGCTTTTCGTACTTGCCGCTATTGCGCTCGACCCACAACTCCAATTGAGCCAGAACTTGGTTGGTAAAGCTGGTGCTCATGACGAAGCTTGGGTGACCAGTAGCACATCCCAAATTCATCAGTCGGCCTTCGGCCAAGACCAGAATGCTTCGCTTGGTGTCGTGGAAGTACCATTGGTCAAACTGAGCCTTGATGTTGCGTCGCTCAGCCTTGCCAGCCTTTTGAATCTTTTCCAATCCAGCCATATCGATTTCATTATCGAAGTGACCGATGTTGCAGACGATCGCCTTGTCCTTCATCTTGGCCATGTGCTCGGCGGTGATGATGTCCTTGTTACCCGTGGCAGTCACGAAGATATCTGCGGTCGCTAGGTAATCTTCGACCGTCTTGACTTCGTAGCCTTCCATCGTCGCTTGCAACGCACAGATCGGGTCGATCTCGGTAACCACTACGCGGCAACCTTGGCCTCGCAATGCTTGGCAACAACCCTTACCCACGTCACCATAACCGCAAACGACAGCAACTTTACCTGCAAGCATCACGTCGGATGCTCGGTTCAATCCGTCGATCAGCGAGTGGCGGCAACCGTAGAGGTTGTCGAACTTGCTCTTGGTCACCGAGTCGTTGACATTGATGGCTGGGAAAAGAAGTTCACCCTTGGCGGTCATCTCGTAGAGTCGCTTGACTCCCGTGGTGGTTTCTTCCGATACGCCTTGAATTGCCTTGCCCATGGCTGTGTATCGGCCTTTGGCAACGACCAGTTCTTTGCGAAGCAGATCGAGGATCACACCGAATTCTTCGGGTTGGGTTTCTGGGTCGAAGTCAGGGACCACGCCAGTGGCTTCGTATTGGGTTCCCAAGTGGATCAGCATGGTTGCGTCGCCACCGTCATCGACGATCAGGTCTGGGCCGGTTCCATCTGGCCATACCAAAGCTTCCTTGGTGCACCACCAGTATTCTGGAAGTGTCTCGCCCTTCCACGCGAAGACAGGGGTTCCGACTGGTTTTTCAAGCGATCCGCCTCGCCCGACAACGACAGCCGCTGCGGCTGTGTCTTGGGTCGAGAAAATGTTGCAACTGACCCAACGAACATCGGCACCCAAGTCGACCAGGGTCTCGATCAGCACGGCGGTTTGAACCGTCATGTGCAACGAACCCATGATCTTGGCACCCGCCAGCGGCTTGGTCTTGCCATAGCGAGCCCTCAAGGCCATCAAGCCGGGCATTTCGTCCTCGGCCAATTGGATTTCCTTGCGGCCCAAGGACGCAATTTCTTCGGCCTCTTTCCTCTTGCCAGCGGCCAGAAGATCGAACGCTCGGACTTTGAAAGGAACCCTCGATGGGTCCGTGGATACCAGTGTTTTGCTGTCAGCAAGCTTACTCATAGCGTCGTTTTCCTATGTCTAAAACAGTGAAACAAACTCGAATATACAAACATTCAAAACCAATCAACCAACCACCGAGCGGGTTCGCACGGCGGTGGCAACAAAAACGGGCGTGCCTTTGACATCCGGCTCCGACGGGATCGTCACGAAGTTTTCGAGGATCCAACCGGCGGAAGTTAACCACTCGGATATTTGGGATTTCGAGAATCCTAGCCAGATGTGTCCAAGTTCCTCTCGGTACTCAGTCCGATCATGGGCAAGCATATCCAACACGATCAATCGTCCATCGATGCGAGAGGCTCGGGCTGCTTCCCGAAACACTCGCTGCGGTTCGGCCAAATAGGGAAGAACAAGTCCCATCATGGCAAGGTCAAGTGATTCGTCGTCGATTGGCAATGTGGTCAACTCGCCCTTTCGGATCTCGACATTGGCGTCGTCTTTGAGCCTCTTGCGAGCCGATTGAATCATGGCTGCAGAAGCATCGACGGCGATGACTCGCTGTACCCAGGGTGCGAGTGTTTGGCTGATCGTTCCAGTTCCGCAACCCAGATCACCTACGATCCAGGAACGGTCAAGGGCTGCAGCGATCGCCCAAGCATCGAGCCGGCTTCCGAAGAGCTCGGTTCGCAGCCGATCCCAACGGCCTGCGGTGGTCGAGAAAAAAGTCTGCGTTTTATTGCGACGGCTATCGAGTACCTGTTCAAGCCTCGCGTCATCCTGTTCAGAGGTCGATTCGGGCAAGCAATGGTTCTTAGCGACGCTCCATAGTTTTTTCTGATGCGGCGGCATTTCCGTAGCCGTCATGCGGTACCAGTTGCTCGTCCCCTCACGTCTCCCGCTGATCCAGCCGTCATCGGCGAGGACTTTCAAGTGCCTCGAAACGGTGCTTTGAGGTAGTTGCAGCACGTTGCAAAGTTCCGCCACTGAAAGTTCCGACCTTTCCAAAACACGTAGGACGCGACTCCGCGTCGGATCCGACAAACTTTGCATCCAAGCGATCATTGCAGTTGTCGAACTCATCAAAAGCCCAGGAAAAAACAAACCTATGTGAATATCCGCTTATCCGGATGGAAGAATAACCGAAAGGGCGGTTTTTTCAAGCCAACTTTTCTGAAATCTCAATTGCGATTGCTTTTTATCAGCGAATTGCTACGATTTGCGGCCAGTGTAGGTAGATGGAACCAAAGCGTTCTTGAAAGTCGTTTTAGAAGTTTTAGACAAGCATTGTTGCGATAGAGACAGAATGACAGTCACGAAAGACCGAAAGTTGGAGATTGTGAAGGGATTCCAAAGGAGTGAATCAGACAGCGGATCGCCAGATGTGCAGATCGCGTTGTTGACCGAGCGGATCAATGGAATGACCACTCACATGCGAGGAAGCACTCGAGATTATTCGAGTCGTCGAGGTTTGCTCAAGATGGTCAGTAAGCGTCGATCGTTGCTCGATTACGTTCGCAAGAATGATCCAGCAAGGTATTTGGATCTGATTGCTCGGTTGAACATCCGCAAGTAAGCGTAATCGAATCGACGGATTGCTTTGAGTCGGGCGGGCGTGAGAGCACCCAGCCTTGTTTGGTTCTTCGAGCACACGGCTCGGTAGCCGGCTTTATTTCTTGCATGATTAACGCTCGTTGGGGTTCAATCCGGCGGGTTGGGATTTGGTAGATTTGAATTTAGTCGCTTGAAAGATTCGGCAAGCTTTTGGGTTAACAGAAGGAACCAAAAGGAACCAAAAGGAACAGAGCGTGGTTCGGCCGCATGGGTTCGAGCCTGTAGTTGAGATCGATTGGAAAACGTAGGGTTCGAAAAGTTGGTAAGTGGCCGAGTTGCGTGTTTGGAGCCACAAAAGGTAGTTTCGATTTGTATTGCTTGGTTGTTTGTTTAGAAATTCAGATGGCCGGTGGGAGTGAGTGCCCGGTTGTTGAAACGGTTCTGCTTTAGTTGTAAGTCATTTGTTTTTTGACGATTGTCGTTCTTGAAAGCCCCGCGAGCGTAGGGAACCGCGAGAGGCCTGCTGATCATGAAAATCATTTTTGTTGTCGATTAGTTATGAGGGTTTAATATTGTGAAAATTCGTGTAGAGAAGAAGATCGGTGATTCTGTTTTGTCGTTTGAGACCGGTCAGTTGGCCAAACAAGCAGAGTCTTGCGTTTTGGCACAGTACGGGGACACCGTTGTCCTTAATGCCGTTACCACAGGGCCATCGCGTCCAGGGACAGATTTTTTTCCTTTGACCTGCGACTACCGCGAGCGTTTCGCCGCAGCGGGAAAATTCCCGGGAGGTTTTATCAAGCGAGAGGGTCGTCCGACGACCAAAGAGACGCTCACGAGTCGTCTGATCGATCGTCCGATTCGCCCTTTGTTTCCTGAAGGGTTTATCGATGAAGTTCAAGTGCAGTCGCTGGTTCTAAGCAGCGACACTCAGAACGATGCAGATGTCTTGGCGATGAACGGAGCTGCCTGTGCGGTCTTCGTCAGCACCCTGCCGTTCCAAGGCCCTATCGCTTCGGTTCGCATCGGTCGAATCGACGGCAAGCTGATTCCATTTCCAACCGTCAGCCAACTCGACGAGAGCGACTTGGACATGATCGTCTCGGCCAACGAGCGAGAAGTTGTCATGATCGAAGGCTTCGGCCAAGAGATCCTCGAAAACGAGATGCTCGATGCAATCAAGTACGCGCACGGTATCTGCAAGGAAGTGATCGATCTGCAAAAAGAACTCTTCGCCAAGGTAAATCCTGCGAAGGTGCAGTTTGTATCCCCTGATGATTCTTCATTGATCGCAACCTTGAAGGATCGCTACTACGATCGTTTCAAAACAGCCAAGCAGATCGATGGCAAACAAGATCGAAATGAAGCTTGTGCACAGTTGCGGCAAGCAGCCCATGCTGAAATGATTCCGGACCCAACGGCCGATGGTGCGTTGGACGCCAATGTCTTTTTCCGAGCTTGGCACACGTTAGAAAACCAAATCGTTCGCGATTTGATCCTGGCTGGAACCAGAAGCGACGGGCGGGACTCCAAGAGCCTGCGTCCGATCCATTGCGAAACGGATTTGCTGCCTCGCACCCATGGAACCGCATTGTTCCAACGAGGTGAGACCCAAGCCTTCGTCACTGTGACGCTCGGAACACCGCGCGACGAACAGCGAATCGACGGGTTGATGGATGAGTACAGCAAGAAATTCATGCTCGACTACAACTTCCCACCCTTCTCGGTCGGCGAGTGCAAGCCCAATCGTGGTCCGGGACGACGCGAGATCGGGCACGGGATGCTCGCCGAGCGTTCGCTCGAGGCAGTCTTGCCCGATCCAGATGATTTCCCCTACACCATGCGGGTCATCAGCGATATTTTGGAGAGCAATGGGTCCTCTTCGATGGCTTCGGTTTGCGGCGGGTGCCTCGGCCTCATGGCCGCAGGGGTTCCAATCACCAACCCGGTTGCAGGCATCAGCATCGGATTGGTGCGGCACAAAGACGATTACGTCCTGCTGACGGATATCATCGGTGACGAAGACCATCATGGCGATATGGACTTCAAAATCGCGGGTACCCAAAACGGGATCACCGGTATTCAATTGGACTTGAAGATCGATGGGGTCAGCGAGGAGATCATTCGAGCGACTCTCAAGCAAGCTCGCGATGCCCGCATCGAGATCCTGCGAAAGATGCTCACTTGTATCCCGCGTCCACGCACGGAGATCAGCCGCTACGCACCCCGATTGCTCAGAACCAAAATCGATCCGGACAAGATTGGTTTGTTGATCGGACCTGGTGGCAAGAACATCCGCGCGATCCAAGAGGATACTGGAGCAACGATCGACGTTGACGATGAAGGAAACGTCACCGTGGCTAGCTCGAACGCCGAATCGGCCAAGGCTGCGTTGAGCCGGGTGGAAGCATGCACCGCAACGGTTCAAATCGGCAAGATCTACGACGGTGTCGTCACGAGCGTTCGGGACTTTGGAGCGTTCGTCGAGATACTCCCGGGCAAAGATGGATTGTGCCACGTTAGCGAGCTTTCTAGCGGCTACGTATCGAGCGTCGATGCAGTATGCCGTGTTGGTGATCCGATGAAGGTTTTGGTGATCGACATCGACGACCACGACCGAGTGAAGTTGTCGCGCCGTCGAGCTCTTGAAGAACTCGGCATCGAAGACGACTTGGCCACAGAGTCCCAAGACGATGAGGGCTTTGGAGACGAAGAAGGTGGCGAAGGCTTCGAGGATCGCGATGACCGACCACCACGTGGCGATCGGCCTTCGGATCGCGGCAATGATCGTCCTGATCGCGGTGGAGATCGTCGCGGTGGTGACCGAGGAGGTGACCGCGGTGGAGATCGGGGTGGTCGAGACGGATTCCGACGCCGAGGCGGTAGCGGTGGTGGCGGTGGTGGTGGCGGCCGAGGCCGCGGTGGTCGAAGTGGTGGCGGAGGCGGTGGCAGTCGAAGTGGCGGCGGTGACCGCGGCGATCGACGCTAACGTTATCCTCTTCCTAATGAATGCAGAATCAGGGGCCATTCGAGATCCGTTCTCGGATGGCCCTTTTTGTCCGTTAAATGCTAAAAGTGACTTGTAACCATGACCGAGACTAGCCAACCCGAACCCTTGTATAGACTCGCACCGCGACCCGAGGAGCAAGCTGCTTTGCAGGTCGCTTGCGATTTTGTAGGCGACGAACTTGCGAGATCCAAAAAGACCGATGACTTAGCACTTCGGATCGCAGCCGTTTCGACTGGCCGCGGACAAGCCGCTGAGATGCTAGCTCGTCAATTTACAAAGTCACAGGTGCTGCTTTGGTATATCGATCTTTTTCATCAGCAAAAAGCTTGGCAGCATTGCCAGATTGCCTCTATCGCAACTGGTGCGAGCACAGATGCAACAGGTTCAATCGTTGCGATCTATTCCCCTGCCAATTTAGACATTCGCTGCATGAGCGATCTGCCCAACGAAAGCTTTGACCTTGCGATCGTACCGATACCTCATCAAGGTGAACAAGAGCTTTCTCGCGACTACCTGCAGCAAGGCTATGATCGACTCGAAGTGGGCGGTACGCTTATCGCCTCGGTTGATAATCCTAAAGACCGGTGGTTGCATGACCAATTGAAAATGTTTGAGAAGAGCGTTCGAGTAAGAGAGCACCAAGAGGCTCGGGTCTACTTGGTTGAAAAAACTAGGCCGCTTAAAAAACTGAAGGATTTCAGCTGCGAGTTGGCTTTCCGGGATTGTGACGAACTGATTCATTTGACGACCCGTCCGGGTGTGTTTTCTCACCGGCAACTCGATAACGGTGCAAGGCAGTTGCTCGATGCTGTCGATGTGTTTCCTGACGCAAGGCTCATCGATATCGGTTGCGGTAGCGGTTCGGTTGCATTGGGTTTAGCCATGCGGGATCCGACTGCGCATGTCCATGCAGTCGACTCGAACTCGCGTGCGATATGGTGCGTTCAAAAAGGAGCCGAGCAGAATAAACTCAAGAACATTTCTACAGAGCTCAATGCTACGGGGGATTACAGCCAGCCAGGCACCTTCGATATGGCGCTTGCCAACCCACCTTATTTCGGAGACTTCCAGATCGCCGAAAAGATGGTTCTGGCGGCCCATCGCTCCTTGCGAGCCGATGGACGGCTCGTGCTAGTGACCAAGCAACCTGCTTGGTACGAAGAGAATCTCCCGCGATGGTTCCAAGAGTGCGAGGTATTCGAATCTGGTCGTTACCACATCGCTTCGGGCGTTAAATCATTCGCACCCAAGGAGCCGAGTTGAGTGAAGCTCGACAGGTTGCAGGAAGCTCAATCGGCCAGATGTTGCCAAAGTCGGCTGCTGGCTCGGATTCCCCGATAGAAATCCGCTAGGCAAAACTTCTCATTGGGGCTGTGAGCTCCGTCATCATCCAAGCCCCAACCGATGAGCAATACATCGCAATCGAGGGCATCGACCATTTGGGCAACGATTGGGATCGAGCCCCCTTCTCGGATCAATACCGGTTTTACGCCAAAGCCTTCTTCGACCGCCGCTACGGCGCCTTTCATGAATTTCGAATTCGGATCGACCACAACACCGCGACCTCCGTGCAAATCGATCACTTCGACCTGCACGCCCGGCGGTGTATGCGAGGCAATGAACTGGCGAAGCTGCTTGGCAACCGTTTCTGGGTCTTGGTTGGGTACCAAACGAAAACTGATCTTAGCCCCATTCCAAGACGGGATGACTGTTTTGCCGCCTTCACCTTGGTAACCCCCGAGCAGTCCGTGAACATCGAACGTGGGTCTGGCCCAGCGGCGTTCGAGCGTGGTGTAACCGCTTTCTCCCGTCAGGGCATCGACACCGAGTTGCTCGGCAAATTTGGCGTCGGAAAACCCAAGGGAAGCCCACATCTGTCGTTCGGAGTCCTCCAGGTCGACCACCGAGTCGTAGAAACCTGGAAGCTGGATTCGTCCGTCTGGAGTTTTGATTTCGGTAAGGATCCTGGCTAGGGCTAGCCCTGGATTGGTGACCGCGCCTCCAAAGGAACCCGAGTGCAAGTCCATCTTAGGGCCATGGACGCGCAGTTCAAAGTAAGCGATTCCGCGAAGTCCATAGGTGATCGCCGGTTGGCCTTTGGCATACTGGGATGAGTCGCTGATGACGATCACGTCACATGCGAGCTTTTTTGCGATCTCCGGGAGCTTGGCTCCGAGCACTTCACTCCCTTGTTCCTCTTGTCCCTCGATCAGGAATTTCACCTGTAGAGGAAGTTTCATTCCACAGGCTTTCCAGGAGAGAATGCTCAGGACATGGGTGAGCATTTGTCCTTTGTCATCAGTAGAACCGCGAGCGTAGATGTTTCCGTCGCGAAGGGATGGTTCAAAGGGAGGTGTTTTCCAAAGATCCAGGGGGTCTGCGGGTTGGACATCGTAATGACCATAGACCAGCACGACGGGTTGTCCGGGAACAGGTTCGGTTTCGGCGTAAACCAAAGCAGGTCCATCGCCGGGAATCAACTCGGTTTTCAAGCCTGCGGTTCGGAATTTGTCGGCGACCCAATTGGCTGCGCGATCCATTTCGGACTTTTTGGAGCTGTCGGCAGAAACGCTCGGGATTCGCAAGAGTTCGAAGAGCATTTCCAGATGTGCATCTTGGTTCTTGGCTAAGTAGGCATCAAGTTGTGCAAAATTCGACATGGCGGTTCCTGAGAAAACTTTCCCATTTTTGAAAAAGGCTTGAAATTTTGGTACACTATAGCGAATCATAGGCTGGCGTGGGAGATTTCCGGGAACTACCCACGCGAAAAGTTCTCTACGTAGGATACTCACGAGGAAATTAGACTATGTCCAATGCGAGCGCCTCTGCAGTGGTTGAAGAAGTCACGCAGGAAAAACAACCAGACAAGAAGCCTAAGCGTCAGCCGCGCTACCATGTCGTGCTTTGGGACGACCCTGAGCATACGTACGACTATGTCATCCGGATGATGATCGATCTGTTCCATATGACCGAAACGGCTGGACGAAAGCTAGCCGAACAGGTCGATAAGACCGGGCGAGCCATCTGCCTAACGACGACGTTGGAACATGCCGAACTCAAGCGGGATCAGATCAAAGCTTACGGTGCCGACCCGATGAGTATGAAGTCCAAGGGGAGCATGTACGCTTCGATCGAACAAGCACCTTAGACTGTTCCTGGGCTATCGGAATTCTTTTGAGCAATCTGTTCTTCCGGTTGCTGGTCTACCAAGATCCTGTAAGACTCAGTATCGAGATCCTCGTATTGGCCAGAACCAATGCAGTGCAAGCAAGCGAAAAGGCCGGCTGCCCCAAGGAGGATTGCAAGAGGTAAGGCGATAAACAGTACGCTCATAACAAGCTTTGATTTCTGGGCGGAAAGGTTCGAGCACTCCAAGCCATCAAAAGAACGGTGATCCCTGAGATCGGCATGAAGATTGCCGCGATCAGCGGATGAATGTATCCAGTCGCGGCAAGCCCGATCGTAATCATGTTGTACAAAAGCGAAGCGGCAAAACAACGGTGGATCGCTTTGACTGCGTTTTTAGAAGCATCGAATAGACGCGGTATCGACTCTAAGTGGTTTTCCCCAATGTAGATCGGAGCATTCTTTAATGCGATCTCCGAGGGGCCTCGAACCGCGATCCCAACATCTGCAATTGCCAAAGCGACTGCGTCGTTTATACCATCACCGACCATTACCGTCGTGTATCCGGCGTTACGAAGAGAGATGATCCATTCTTTCTTTTGCTCTGGACTCAGGCCACCGTAGCACTCCTCTAGCTCAATCCCCTGGGACTCGAGCATTTGAGCGATCTGTTGCACCTGAGGCGAGTCATCTCCAGAGAGAATTGCGAGCTTCCAACCACGCTCTTGAACGGCTCTTAGAGACTTGCTCAGCCCTGGTCTTAGGACGTCCCCGAGCAGAAAGGTTCCTTGTAAGTTGCCATCGACTTTGACCACGACCTTGCGAGCCCCACCCAAGTCACCTGAGGTTTGCACATGGCTGTCGGCTCGACCTATGAAAAAGTCCCTACCCTCGATCCTACCGAAAATCCCTTGTCCAACTTCAAATCGCACATCGTCGGCAAGATCGCCGAAGTCCTTCGGATAGATTCCTAAAGATTCATTTTGAGATCGTGTAAAGTCGACCAGTGCCTGGGCGATTGGATGCTCAAATCTCGACTCCATAGCAGCGACCGCCGGGAGGATATCTGAGGGCCCGTCCCAATCGATGACTCGCAAATCGCCGAAGGTCAGCGTGCCGGTTTTGTCCAAGCAAACCACTCCTGGCTTGGATAGTCGCTCAAGAGTGTTACCATCCCGTATCCATATTTTTTCCTTGGCTGCCCTGCCTATGGCAACGGTGATTACCAGCGGAGCGGCCAGAGCCAAAGCGCAGGGGCAGGCGATGGTAAGAAGGGCAAGTGTTCGATCGATCGATACGCTGAGTCCTTGCAGGATCCACCATGATAGAAAGGTGATAGCCGCCAGAGCTAGAACCACCCACACGAAGACTCTTCCAACTTTGTCCGCCAATCGCATCAAGAATGTTCGGTCCGCAGTGGCTTGCTGAACCAATTCCGAGATCTGTCCAAGTCTACCTTGCTCGGCTGTTTGAGTGACGGTGACTTCGATCAATGCCTCTAGGTTCAAAGAACCACCGATGACGTGATCTCCAATACCGAATCTCCCAGGACGGCTTTCTCCAGTGATAAACGCGGTCTGCAACTGCGTTTGCCCCTTGGTCACGACGCCGTCGGCAGGCACTACCGACCCGGCGCGAACCTCGACCCGATCACCGGCTTTCAATCGCTTCGCGGGCACCGTGAGTTTGCCCCCTTCTTCCGACAAACGAACCGCTTCGATATCGTAGAACTTTAGCAACTTGGCGATCGACATGCCCGATCGAAATTGGGCACGGAATTGGATGTAGCGACCGATCCTGAGTAACAGCACCAAAGACGCAAGAGAATCAAAGTAGATGTGCCCCCGATGTGTCGCTGCCCCCACGATACTGCCGATGGTGCCGACAAGTAGACCGAGTGCCACAGGCACATCGACATGGGGGATTCGTGTTTGGATCGATTGCCAAGCGGATCGAAAAAAAATCCTACCGGGAAATACCGCCGAAAGCAGCCCGAGCAATGCCCCCATCCAGCGAAGAAAGCGTTCGTGCTGGGGGGCAATCCCGGTCGCTTCACCTGCGTACAGGCAGACGGCTATCCACATCGCATTAGCCGCTAGGAAAAAAGCTACCGCGATCCAAAACCAGTGCTCCTGGCGGAGCTTCCTGTCTGCTTGTTCCTCGACCTCTTCTCGATGAAGAGGTCCGAGTGCATAGCCGAATCTGGACAAATAACCTGCGACACGATAAGGCTCGGTTCGATTGGGATCGTAATGCAACTCTAGCGAATGATCGCTCAATCGTACCTTGGCGGATTTGAGCCCTGGGATCGATGGTGGTAGGCTTTCGATCAGCCACGAGCAGGCTGCACAGTGGAGACCTTCGACCCCCAATCGTACTTGGCAAGTACCATCTGAAAGGGTTTGAACATCGACGCCAGACTCCGAGAGATCCTTGAGCAACTCGGAACTACGCGAACTGAGCACCGGTTGGGTTTCATGGCTCGAAAGAGATCTCAGCGAGGAAAAGTTTTCTAGTCCGAGTTAATGGATCAGGGATTAAGCA